>Ga0209802_1000451_pt1 | contig 31600 bp, 17 predicted proteins | sample GraSoiAngelo_129_FD_185886 | JGI IMG/M metagenome (GOLD analysis project Ga0209802, IMG submission 185886) | Grasslands soil microbial communities from the Angelo Coastal Reserve, California, USA - 14_0927_12_40cm (SPAdes) (version 2) | ecosystem: Environmental > Terrestrial > Soil > Grasslands ... | reverse complement strand
GACCATATTGCGCGGCGTTACCTTGCTATTTGTGTTGTGGCTCTACAGTCCATGCTATAGGAAGACCTTGAGTCAACTGTTCCACTTGTCGGACAGCTTTTTGCCTCAACTCTGCCGTGATGTTTTCGAATACCGGGCTAGAGTATTCTTCTATCCGGCCCTGGTCGGATAGACGTGCGATCTCAGGGTCTAGAGGTACTCCGCCGAGATAGGGAATGTCTAATTGGGCGGCCAGTCTTGATCCGTTTGACTGGCCAAAGATCTCCACTTTCTCTCCACAGCCTGGGCATTGGAAGTAGCTCATATTCTCGACCAAACCCATTATCGGTGCCTCCATCTTCTTGGCCATATTCACCGCCTTCGCGACTATCATAGCCGCAAGATCCTGAGGCGAAGAGACTACAATGACACCGTCCACTGGTAATGATTGGAAGATCGTCAAGGGAGCATCGCTCGTATTGTGGACGATTATGCCGTCCGAAATGAAGTTGTGATTGTCCTCAACCGTCAGGTCATAGACTTGGCTCTTGCCTACGTGAGTCATCTGAGAGACCCGTTCGAACCCCAAGTAGTCATTCACCAGTCCTTTGCCCACGGCCTGTCTTGCTACCCCTCTGATAAGACCTGCTCCGACCTTGTTGGACCGACTTACCGAGTTTGCTTCGAAGCCCCAGAATCTTTTCGTGTAGGTATGCCCAGAGGGTGGACTTAACGTACGCGTCCGCGAATTGAGATTGGAGGATCTCAGCCCTACTGAGAGCGCTAGAATTCGCATGCCTTCCACTAGCTCGCGATTCGGGGATTCAAAGCACATCCAACCTGGCCTCCTGATCAATGGCCTCACTTTTCTGCGGTGTCCGTCAGCGTCACAATATCCCTCAATGAAGGCTAGGACTTGAGACTCTGGCAGTTGGAACACCCATTCGGGAACTCTCTTATCAAGAGCGGACTTGCTAAGACCTAGTTCACGGAAGAATAAAGCCAACCGTCGCGATACAACGCCGAATACGCTATCATCTTGGTAGACCTTGGCACCTAGAAACACTTTCTTGAGAAGATGAACGTATTTCTCCCTGTGCTTTCCGTTTCTCGGTTCGGCGAACATCACTTGGTGAATATTCGCCCGAGGGTTGAACCGGACATATCCGTCCCCCACAAAGTACCCGATAATTCGGCAGAAGTCGTCACTGCTGACCTCTGGCAGAGCAATGTGATTTGAGCCCTGATATTCTATGTTTGGAAGTTTGTATGGTCCTGTTTCGGCCCTAGGGATTCTCTTTATTACGGCAATTATGTCTCGCGGCCTTAGTTCAGTCAGCCTTTTCCATTGGAGCGAATATCGGTAGACCCTTTTGCCCGTAGGCCTTGTCTTGTCCAATGCAAGAATAGGATGGTTGAATGTAGCCCTTATCGTCCGATTCTTCGTCTTCAGCTCGAATACCTCTGCTTCACCTTGGGGGACGACTTCTGAGACTCGCCTTCGAGAGACCGTGGCACTTAGAGAGTTAGCGTACCTTCCTGACGGTCCGATCGAGGCGTCTACTGAATACACATAGTCGCCTGGCTTGAGCAACTCTATCGGGACAGGATGAGGATTCGCAAAGACCTGCGAGCCCGAGGCGACACACCCTGGCGGTAGATCGACGAGAAGATAGTGAAGGTCTCCCCAGTCGACATCCCAGTACAATTGTCTGATGACACTGTTGACTATCGGGCCGCGCCAGATGACGGGCATTGTTGGATCGTCGAGGACAAGGTTGATCGACATCACTTTGATTCCAGTTTTCGATTTGGCCGGGACGATCAATCCATTCGGAGCCTTGTAGGGTTTCCCGCTTAGTCCGAAGACCTTCGCTATGCTTGGCCCGGTAAGATCAGCGTCTAACACGCCTACCTCGTAGCCTTGCCTTCTAAGCTCCGTGGCCAGCATGCTTGTAACGAATGATTTTCCAACTCCACCCTTTCCGGAAACTATTGCAATGATGTTTCGGATGCCACGTTTCCCGAGCTTGTTGATTCCGGGACCAGCTGTGGACGTGTTCTGTCCGGAGTGAGTCTGAGAGTTGGTTGCTCTTGCCTGAAGTTTCACTCTGAGCTCTTCAAGCTCTTTCTTCGACATAGCCGTCGTTTCAACATTGACAGACTTTACGCCGTCGAGCTTTCCAACGGCCTTCTCCACATCCGCCTGCAGAGTCTTCGCCATAGGGCAATGCTGCACGGTGAGGGCGATCTTTACCTGTACTATGCCGTTCTCATTGATGCCAATGTCCCTGACCATGTTCAGGTCTACAATGCTGATCCCTATCTCGGGATCTAGCACTCCTCTTAGCTGCTCTAGAATGACTGCTTTGTCAAGCATCTGTTGGTCAGTCTCTGCAAGATACTAGAATTCTCGTACTCGGTATTTACACCCTCTTTCTGTATGCAGCTTCGGAGCCAATCCATAAGTAGCCATTTTCCAATCCCCCTCTCCCTAGATGGAATAGGTCTCGTTTGATTGCTGGTTCTGTTGATTACCTCTAACTAAGTAAACTGTCTGGAGTCTCGGAATAGTGTCTGTGAGTGATAAGACGAGAAGGGCCTTGAAGGATTTCGGCCTCACTGACTATGAGGTGAAAACATATGTTGCATTGGTCGAGGCCGGTCCCATGCCAGCTAGTGAGTTGAGTACTCACGCAGGAGTTCCATACTCGAAGATTTACGAGATAATAGGAAACCTCGAACGGAAGGGTTGGGTCGAGACGGAACAAGGAAGACCAAGTAAGTATTATCCAAAGGCGCCCACGATGGCTCTTGAGTCATCTAAAATTCGGATCGAGAACAATCTGAAGCTAAGTCTAGACGACGCGTTAGGCGAGCTTCAACCTCTCTACGAGAAAAAGGACGTGAAGGAGAAGCCCGATATCTGGATCGTAAGGGGCCAAAACAATATTCTGGACAAGATCAAGGAAACCCTGGATCGGACCAAGAGAGAACTGCTCGTTGCCGTGCCTCTCGTCCCGGAGGCTATCGTAACCCTGGCCGCTCCATTATTGTCAGTAATGCGAGACAGAGGGGTAAAGGTCTCGATACTGGTCACCTCAGCGGCTAGCAGAGACGCTCTCAAAAGATTGAGAAGCATTGCGGACGTGAGAGTTCGCGAACAAATGTTCGGCGGTGGGATAATATCGGATAACGACCAAATAATCCTCCTTCTTGGCGAGGAACCAGAGAAGGGATTGACACTAGCTATTTCCTCTGATCATATTGGTCTTGTGAAGTTCGGAAAGAACTATTTCGAATATCTCTGGGAAAACTCGAAACCTTCCGTTTAGTCGCCTCGAAGACAGGAAAGGAAACGCCCTTCCTCACAGTTTTATCCCAGGCACTTCGACTTCTGATGGACTGACATGGTTGGTCTCGAGTTGCGGGGGTTGCCAAGCCAGGTCAAAGAGCAAGAAGACGGGTCGCTTAGCTTGAACGCGCAGGGCTTAGGACCCTGTCCCGTAGGGGTTCGTGGGTTCGAATCCCACCCCCCGCACCATGACAAATTGACGTGAAAATTCTTTCCTAAGACCAGGGGGTGATCAAGTTCGGCTCGTGGTTCTCTGCCGCACCTTCCAAACTCTTCTATGGAAAGAAGGGGTCACGTCTCGCGACTCAATGTGCTCAGAGGTTTTCTCGGTGTATGACTGTGAATGGCGAGATTCAAAAGGGCAAGCAATAAAAGCGCTCGAATAGCTGGAGTTAATTGCTTGAAGCTTCCAGCTCTCGCGAGCATCCTTACAATCATGATCCTCCTGCCAGCTCTTGCACATGGTGCCTTTTTCTTTGTATCCGGGACAGAGGCAACCTCAATTGTGGCAGCGACTGGCACTGCCCCCAACGCAAGATTGGAGGTTTGGAACCCCGACCTCCATAGTTCCAACATAACCAGCACGTCATTGTTTCCTGTCGGAAGCCAGTTCACGGTGAGGGTGAACGTGACGGATGCAGGGCCAATGGACGCTTTTGATATTACATTGAACTACAATATCACGCACAGCTCCAACATTCTGCAGGCAGTAAAGACCGGAAACGAACTCTCAGGCGGCTTGCTGGACCCGAACAATCCGCCCGGAGGATGCTCTGTGGGTGTTCTCAGGAATCAATTCGACGTGCCGGCGGGATACATTCGCCTTGCAGTCGTAACCATTGGCCCATGCACTGTGCCCGGAACCGGCACACTGTTTTCTATAACGTTTCAAGTCACCGGAATCGGCGCTAGCTTCATCGATATTGTCAGGACGAGTTCCGGAGGACGGCTAGTCACGACGTTGGTAGGTGGGCCGCCTGCATTCGCGGAGATTCCGTTCGCCCCGGTGGACGCGCGCTTTCAGAACGTCGCTGGGATTCCGCCGGTTGCACGGTTTAGTTACGACCCCGGCTTCCCCCTGAAAGGAGATACGGTAAGTTTTGTCGGAGGGAAGAGCTCCGATCCTGATGGTTCAGCTGGTTCAGCTGCCAACGGTAATGGTATTGCTAGGTACCTTTGGATGTTCGGGGATGGATACACCTCGCAGGGAGCGAACTCGACGCATGTCTTCGTCATTCCCGTATTCATCCCAGCGTCAGGCAATTTCACGGTGACCCTCGTAGTTTGGGACCTGGACGATAATCTTCCAGGACGAGTGAACATAGTCGTCAGCATTGCAAGGGGTATTCCTCAGCTGGACAGTGTCAATTGGAGCGGGTACGCTATTGCTGCTCCAGATGCATCAGTTACCGATGTGAGGGGATCTTGGATCGTACCCGCAATACAGGGACAGTGTGGAACTGTTGAGCAACACGCCGCATTCTGGGTCGGGATTGACGGGTTCAATTCGCAGACTGTCGAACAGACCGGCACCGACTCGGCATGCATCAACGGCTCCCCCACCTACACTGCCTGGTATGAATTCTTTCCACACGCATCAAAGGAGATCCATTCTCTTAGCATAAGCCCGGGGGATCTCATTTTCGCTGAGGTCAGTTATCGCTCAGGAAGATTCAACCTTACAATTGCCGACCAAACAACAGGCGCGTCCTCCTCAAGATTCGGGGTAGTAAAATCTCCACAATTGTCGTCTGCAGAATGGGTTGCGGAGGCCCCGAGCGGATCAGCAGGAGTCCTTCCGTTGACTAATTTCGGAGTGGTCAAGTTTGGGCAGAGCTACACGGGAATCTCAGGTACGTGCACTGCTACCGTAAGTGGGGTAACAGGACCGATAGGATCCTTCGGCTCCAGTGTGGCTAGAATAAGGATGGTCACTCCATTCCTTGTCGTCAAGGCTCTCACCTCCGACCTCTCCCCCGACAAGGCTGGATTCACGGTACTATGGAAAAGTTCTGGACCTTAACGAACTATTCCTCCTTGACGTCCAGAGTCTAGCCGAGACTGATGGTCTGGGGGTTTGTCTGATGCGGAGCGCACTTGGTGTGAGATGGGGGAGCGATTAATATGTCTGAATTGGATATGAGGAGAATAGTCGGCCTCCATGCAAAAGCACCTACAGAAAAGCCAGTCCAGCGTTGAACGGGCGAAATCACGCCAAAGACTGTTCAACAGGGCCGTACTCTTGGCGACATTGATAATCATCGCAGTCGTCGCAGCCTATGCCTTGACTAGACCACAACCTGTTACTCTTCCTTCCTACCTCAACTACTGCATTCCACTAAAGGGGCCCTTTGTGTACAGCGAAGTCTTCATAGTAAGAATAATCGTAAGCGGCGTAGAACAGACGGTTCCGCAATATATCGGCGTAGTGTCGAGAACATGCGTGAGGCCGATCTATACGCTGACTACTTCAGGCGGGATTCATATCGACAGTCCGCAGGATCGGACGTACACGTTGGGAGACGTCTTCCTTGTTTGGGGCAGTACTTACGGCGAGCAGTATTCCACGTTTAACCAGAACCAATTGTTCGTCTATAAGGCGGGGAATGGGCATAGCATCGGTATGACTGTCAACAACCAGACGAACACTGACTTTGAGAACTATCAACTTCCTAGAAATGCGAACACCCAAACGAACCAGTACAACATAACCATAACCTATACTTGACTTGGGGCCATCTCCTTTTCGGAATCATTATGGGGACATTAACGTAAGGAAAGTGTCTGGCTCTTTCCCGTGATCCTCGAGCGTCCCGTTGAGGTCCGCGGCGGTTTCCAGTCGTCTTCTTGCTAGGGTGTAAAGGGCACGATGTTCTGTAGGGTTTGACCCGGTTGCATGCTCTGGACTCCGCTCCAAGAGAACGGTGATACCCAAGTATCGTCCAGGTGAGAGGCGACAATCGACTCTTCTATTCCGATGGTGGCAGTGCCTGAGTGGAAAGCTGGTCTCAGCCAGTAGCTATAATCCGCACAGCCCGTCGAGCTGCTGACGCCGAAGCATGACGCCACGCTTTCCACATCTCTAATGGTGACTGTTGCATTGTCGTATCTGTCTGCCCAGCTGAATTCTTGGAATTGTCCAGAGAAGGCGGTCGTGCCTGTACCCGTTCCCCATGCTGTATTGTAGCTGCGCATATACTGTAGGAATGGATCAGTGTTGCCCGGTTGACCGGTTAAGTCGTATGCTTGGAGCAGCATCGTAGCCCCTGGTCCCAGGGATTGTCCTCCCCTGCTTCCGCCAGCGTTTTGTGCGCATCCGGTGCCGATTTTTCCAAGGTCCACGGGGAATACCGAACGGCACATGAATGGTCCACTTCCGATGAATGTGCCGGCGACCAGCATATCATATCCTGTGCTCGTCTTGGCCGGGTCCGCCTTACCCACATCCTTGTACGTCTTGTCCCCCGCTAGCTCCCATATGTGCCTAGGAATTATCGGGACTCCGGCGAGATTGATGAGGTGTGAGATGCTTTGACCCTGCATCTTTATGTCTACAAAGTTTGGACCGAGGATTGTTACGCCCAAGAGTAGCTGGACATTGGCTTGGATGGATGCAGATGGTACGTCCCTCATGTTGAGGAGCGTGAACTTTACGTCAGAAGCGTTCAGTGGCACGCCGTCGTGCCAGCGGAGTCCTTGACGGAGGGTCACGAAGAAGTCTGTGTTGCCCTGTCCGTCTAATGCTGTGAAGTATGTGTTGCACATCCAACAGATTATATTGCTCGCCTGTATCGGGCTCGGAATGAACAGGGTGTCGAATACTTCGCCGATGACATTGAACTCCCAAGCGGTTTCCGCATTGAACGGATTCAACTGTGACGTCCCCTGCCTCTGTCCCCATCTGATGACGTTTCTGCCACCGCCGAACTTGAATAGCGGATTGGCCGGGGTATAGCTCGTGTCGTTGTGGCCGTTGAGTAGCGTCCAAAAGTTCGGATAGCTTGCACCCCGCTCGTTCACCGCTCCCGCCATCGAACGGAGCTCCGCGATCCTAATTCCAGGAGCATAGACCGGAATGGTGCTCACGTGTTTTCCGAGCTCGTTGAACGCTGCGAGGGTCTGAGTCTTGAAAGTGTTGACGTCTGGAGTTTGGGATGCTGCGTCGATGTATGTGTCGACGGAGGGGATACAGACGAAGCCGTAGTTCTGTGTTCTTCCGTTCTGACTTCCACCGCATTGGTCCGAGGCAAATACACTGCCGAACAAGGGACGGAGATGGTCAGGAAATGGACCTGGCAGTTTCCAGCCGGACGTGTAAATGTCCCAGTCGTCTGTTAATCCGTCGGGGGCGGAGAGGAAGACGATCGGGCGCAATTGAGCAATCCCACCATATGTTGCCGTTACCGCGTTTACGCCGAATAGCTGGTTGATGGCGTTCATCAGCCCGTTGCCAAGAGAGTATCTGATCGAGTCATCACTCCTGATCATGAACCTTAGCTTATGGGCCAGTACGTTCGCGAGTCCGGGACTGTTTCCGTCGATTATGCAGTCTCTGTTATTGTCGAAGAGGCCGATATTCGCCGCGATTAGATGGTCTCGAGCTGCGCAAAAGTCTGCCGAGCCCGGTGTTGCAAACCCGCTCGGGCTGGTCCCGATTTGAAACGCGCTCGTGTCGGCCGGATGAACTAGCCCAGAAACGTTCTTGCCTGTGAGCGTATCCCATGCGACCTGTGTGGCCAACGGGCTGGAGGATGGATCTTTTGCGGGTGGGGAGGGATCCACAATCGCTTGGCCCGCGCCTTGGAGCGGACCGCTGGTGACGAAGCTTTCCCGGTCTATGAGATGAGCGAACGCCTCTCTCATCTCTATTCCACAGGCGCTGTTTCCGTGTAGCCAGTCGCAGCCCCAGGCACTCCAAGTGCTCGCAGCGTAGTTGAAGTCGATTCCAAACATTCCATATTGTCCCTGTCCTTGGCTCAAAACCCAGTCTGGGTTCGCGTCGTACATGCTGTATTTAGACTGGGAAAGGGGCCAGTCAGTGAGGTCGAGTTGTCCAAGCTCAAAGTCTGTGAATTCGGTCGTTTCGGAGGAGTAGAAGTTGAACTGAAGGCTATGGGTCTTCGGGCCGTAGGGAGACCAGATGTTCGTCGGCGAGTCGACCGTTGACCCTTGGATTGCAAAGGTCAGATGGGGAATTTGGAGGAATGCAGAGCTGAGCGTTAGAAGGATGATGCTTATTATTGTTATAATTCTCAAGGAGACGTATTCAACAGCGGGGTTTTGCCCGTACGACTTTTAAGCCTATCTCCTGATCGGACCATCTATGGAACGATTGGGTGACACTTGGATAGAGATAGTATTCCTTGGATATGTGGAATCCGTAGGGAGAGGTTTCCGAGCTCAGACTATTAGGCAACTCTTCTTCGGGCTAACCAGTCCCGAAGACGTTCTACCGATTTTTCGTCGTAATTTGAAGTTGAAATTCGCTTTTTAGCGCCAAGCCTAGATTTTCTTCTCGAGTCAGCTAGGAGGCTGACGAGTTTACAACCAGCCGCGTTGTCATGCTAGCTTTACTGCAATGAACTGAAAGAAAAGGGGAAAGTAGATGGTCTTTCAGCAGGATTGGCCGAAGGTTCCTGCGACGAGGACCAAGTCCACGATGTTGATTACTCCGTCGTTGTTAAGGTCCGCTGCCGGGTTGTAGCCAGCCTGTCCGATGACTTTACCGAAGGTACTTCCGACTGTTGCTAAGTCGACAATGTCCACTTTGCAGTCGCCGCTAACATCACCCTTGAACCTTTGTATGAAAGTGAGTGGATAGGTGGCAACGTTGTTGCTGAGTATGAACTCCCCGGTAACAGGCACGGCCCAGCCGATGACTGCGTAGTTGCCCTTCGGAACAATACTAGGGGCAGTACTATTGCCCGGATCCCATCTGAGAATGACAATTTGGGTCGCCCCGGCGGCCAAGGTTGCACTTTGGGTCTTCAATAGTACTCCGCCCGATGGCACAGTCCCAAATGGAACAGGCTCTCCAGTGTCGTAGAGTCCGTTCAGGCTTGTGTCGTAGGCGATGGTCTCACCGGCTTTCCAGACGTTTTGATAATTCGAATCCACGAATCGAAGGTTGGTGTCCGTGCTTAGGAATGTGCCGATTGGGGGGGCAGTTCCAACTATTAGGACGTCACCGGCTGTGTAGGTCGAACTGCTGTCAGTGTCGTATATTATCGTCTCTCCAGAATTCCACACTCCGTTGCCATTAGCATCAAAGAATGTGATCTTGGGGTCGTTCTTGAGGACAACCTTGCCTGTCGCGTTTACGATGAAAGTCTCCGAGCCTGTGCCAAAGTTGGACACTGTTACGTTGATCTGCAACTGGTTTGCGCTCGGCAAGGAAACTCCGGAGTAGCCGAAGGTTCGAGATACCGAGACTGAGGATGCGGCTAGATCATGGGTCTTCACGACGTTCACCGATATTGTCAATCCAATGTCGTAGATTCCGTTGCTGTTCGAGTCGTATCCGACAGGCTCACCAACATCCCAGACGCCGTTACCGTTCTTGTCAACGAATTTCATGACAGGATCGGAGGTAAGCGCTGCCCCCGCTGCTACTGTTGGTCCCGAAATCAGGCTGTCGACTCCACCGGCAATAATAGTGTCGCCGGTGTCGAAGATGTTGCTAGTGTTCGCGTCATAAGCGACGGTTTCTCCAGCATTCCATAGACCGTTGAACGGGGCGAGGTCGATGAACTTTAGTTTCGCATCAACTTTCGCGGGTAGAGCACCAGTCGCAATGATAGCATCGCCGGGGGCGAACTTGCCAATACCATTCGTGTCATACACGACAGGCTCTCTAGTGTCCCAGTGGTTGTTGTTGTTCGCATCAGCGTATCTCACCTTAAGATCTAACTTGACAGTGGTGCCTGCTGTGGGAGCGGTGCCGGCGATTACAGGTTCGCCTGCGTCATAGACTCCATTGTTGTTGGAGTCGTATACGACCGTCTCTCCAGCGTTCCAGACGCCGTTATTGTTGGTATCGACGAACTTGATCTTTGTGTCGGTCTTGAGCAGCATGAAAATGATCGTGTCTCCGGCATCGAAGATGCCATTGTTGTTTGCGTCGTAAACTACGCTCTTGCCAGCGGCCCAAGTGAGGTCGGTCAGGGTTGAGTTCAGGAACTTGATGTGAGAGTCCACGGTAAGCCTAGGATTCGGATTGTACGTGCTGTTCCCATCGTAGTCATAAATTGCTGTTTCACCTAGAACCCAGGTTGTGTTTGTCCCGCTCTTGACGAACTTTATTTTTGGATCGCTAGTCAAGACACTGTCAAGGGTTGGTCCATTTGCAATTGCTGCTTCGGTTGGCATGGTGACCGGACTTTCGGAGTAAGTTCCTGTGGTCGTAGGTATCAGGTGTACGTAATGCAGGCCGACTGGTGTGGTGGTGTCCTGGGTGGTTATGTTGACCACTCCACTGAAGGGGAATTTTCCACTGCTAGGATTGAAGACACAGTCTCCTCCTGTGAGTTGGGTTGGGCAGTCGCTTTGGAAGCTTAGGGAGTCATTTGCTCCACTAGTCAGTGCAGCGGAGAGATTGATCTTTGTCCAGTTGCCAAGCTCTACATTAAACGACGTTCTGCTTGCGGTCACCGTGTAGACCGGCGTGGCGGGGGGTTTGATTATGAGTTTCAACCATGCGACCTTCATCAGAACGCCGACTGTATTCGAGCTGTTTCCGGCGATAGGGACAGCATAGGTCCCTGATGGAGTCGTTGTGGCCCCGCCCTGTGGACCACCGTGGATCGTGATAGTCAAGGTAGGAGTGCATGCCGCAGTACATGTTGCTGGGCTGAACACGAATGTGGTGCCGGTCAGTGGAGCAGCCAAGTCCACCATTGTGACGGTGCCAGGGGTCCCCACAAAGCTAGATAGAGTGACCGACACCGTACCTGTGCCAGTTTGGGATGCCAAAACCGGCCGTATGAGAGTCAGTGTCACCGGATTGATTGCTGTGTTAAAGTTCGCTGTCGGGGCTGCTTTCGTGTCGATATAACCGTCGATCTGATCGTACGGAACAGGGGCTGGATTCTCGACTATTGAGCTAGAGTGGAAATGCACTTTGGATGCAACCGATCCACTCCCGGTCGTGAAAGTAATCCTGAACAGAATTCCGTTCCCGTTAACGAAAGGAGTCGAAACGTCAGTGTCGACAATGCTGAGCCTGTATGAACTGCCACCGCTTCCTGTCGAGTTGATGTTCTTGCTCACTGTGAGCCCGTCGAATAAGCAGCCTGCAACCTTCGGGCACCCAGTACCAGAATAGGAAGATCCAGCATAGGAAATCCCCGCCGCCCCATTTGTAAAGTTGAGACTAATGTCGAAGCCTTTGATTGCTAAACCTCCCTCGGTCAGATTGACATCAAGAACAATCGAGGCGCCGCTGGCCATAGTCTGAATTACGACGTTGGACTTCGCGCTCTCACTGAACAGACCCAAAATGGCATGGTTGTTCGGAGGGTCAGCATGCGCGTTGGGTATTATGTTTGGCAGGCTAGGGACAAAACCAGCTAGTGCTAATATTGTGCCCAACAAAGTTAGTGTGATAAGTAAACTAGATTTGATCGGCTTGGTGCTCATATGGAATCCTCGAGGTTGATCAAGAAAGCCCCTAACCGTTTCACGACTTAAAAGCTTTTGTTGGATTCGAGTTACTCGCCGATTGCTCCGTAAGTTTTTGGATATAGTCAGATTGCAGCGGTCAGTTTTGGAAAACTCACGATCGAGTTGCAGCAGACGTATAGAAAGGTCGAGTATAATCGGGCGTACTAATTTCTTAGATAAAAGAAAGAAAAGCAGGTGGGGAGGGGGTCGGTCCTCTAGGCTTTACGGGAGCCCTATCAGACCTAGGGTACGTTGACGACGATCTTGAAGGTGCTTGATGGACCTGGTATGAATAGTGCTGAGCCGTCGTTGAACAGGATCACGCGAAGTGGTTGTCCAGTTACGATGAAAATATCGTTCGCGTTGGGCACCGTGATTGCTGAGTTTTGCTGTGATGCTTGTCCAGCTGCCAGATTTGCGATGTCGCTTGAGACTGAACCCGTGACTCCTCCAATACTTCTGAAGGAGAAGCTGCTCACTACATTGATGCTTCTGGCGCCAACGTTGGAGATTCTGCAAAAGACCGGGTCAGTTAGGCCTTTGGCTTGAGTGTTGAAACCGTCGTTCACTGCTCTGCAACCGACATTATTGAGCGCAAGGTCAGAGATGCCTGCAGTAGTTGGGTCGAAGGTCGCACCCGAGGCATGGCTCGGTATTGTATTTACAGCGAGACACGATGAGTCGGTACCAGCTATTTCTGATGTTACAGAAATCGACGCCGGGTACTCCGAAGCATCTGCTATCGAGGTTGGGTCTGTCGGGTCGTTTACGGTGATTTGCAGGTTCAGTAGATTAGCACTCGGGTTGGGTGTCGCACCGCAACTCGGTCCTACGGTGACGAGTGCGAACCTTGCGATTCCAACTGTCGGGAACACTTGTTGTCTAAGAACCTGGACGTTGCTGTGGGTCGCAGGATCTAGGAGCGTCCCGGAGAGGCTTGCACTGTTGATTGTGAACACATCTGGGTTGAGAAGGATCCTGACATCATAAGCGAGGACGTTTGAAGCTCCAGATAGTACGATGCTTGCTGTGAAGGTTGTCCCGAAATCGCTGGTTATCGATGACGGTGTGAGTGCTATGGTCGCTAGGGTTGTCGCATTTACCGGTACGAATGGGATGGCCATGAGAAAGGTTGCGATCATTATCGTAGCTCTTGTTAGCATTTTGTTTTCCACTTTGAACTCTTCCGAAGCAGAAATTTGCAGTTACGAATATAAGAGTTACCCAAAGCATGGGGCCGGGTATAGCTGTAGAGATAGGTGGAAAGCCCTTTCAACCCGCAGAACCCTTGATTATCTAGTGTCGAAAGAGACACGGTTTCTACTATTTCTTTTGCCGCCTAGCAGCAGTTACCTTCTGTCGACCCTGGATGAGTCTCTCTCCGACGATACTCAGTACCAGGACTGCCACAGTAGCTGCAACCAATCCGATCATGAGCAAACTACTCCAGCTAACTCTCTGTTCAATGATCACGGTATCATTTGACGCAACTCCGTTCCACGGCACTTCAAAGGTGGCCGACATTGTGTAAATGGCGTTCCTTGCAAAATTCGTCGCTCCCTCGGGTTCCGTAATCCTCTCGATATTCGTAAGATTGAATCCGGCGTCGAGCGTGTATATCGTCGACTGGCTGGCAATCTTGGGGCTGACGGTCCAGTCTTGCAATGGCTTGTTGAGGGATGTGAAGTTGAGTAGCTCAAGACTCTGTATTGAGGGCGGGACGGCGTCTTTCAGGATCTGTTTACTGTTCAGGTACCACGTTCTTCGTATGTTGTTAGGGGGACCAGTCAGTGCGGGAAGCTGTGCGTAGTATGCTATGCTGCTCCCGAGATAGGAGGATAATACGCTGTTGATGCTGAAGTTGCCTAGCTTGAAATCTTGATCGAAAACGAACGACCTCCATGACAGATCAATCGTCTCCACGTCTCCTCGGGTCGTGGATATCCCTTGGACATTGAAACTCAGGCTGAAATGATATTGAGTTCCGTTGGACGTAGCATCCAGGGAAACATGCGACGGATAGGCGTTTGGGTTTTTCTGGTTAAGCGCGACCTGAAGAGAACTAGAGAGGCGGGAAGAGTTTTGTTCTGGGACGTGGACAGTTAAGATTGGAAGTGTGCCGAACGGATCAGCCGTGTTGTTGGCTATGGAACTCGGCACCGCCTGGAGCAGGTCTCCAGAGACGTTGACTGTCACACTATCATCCGTGACCTTCACCTGATACGTCGCTTCGACAGTAGGGAACAAGCACAACGCTAGGACCGTCAGTGCCACTAATGTGATCGAAATTTTTCGTTTGGGCTTTCGATTCAACTGGAATTTGCTACCGAGAGTTTGTGGTTCTTATCGGGTTCTTGTATACTTGTTTCGGTTCCGCTTATCTTCGCTGCCTCAGTCTCGGGTTGAAGAGCGTGTCAAGCGAGAATCCTATCATCACGAACGCCAATGAGACGAGCGCTATTGATATACCTGGAGGGAGCACCCACCACCAGATCCTCTGCGCCGCGTTGGTTTCGACGAGATTGAGCATTCTGCCCCAAGAAAGGACGGACACGTCCCCGAGTCCTAGGAAGCTAAGGGCGGCTTCGGTAAGGATCGCGCCTGGAACCGCCAGAGCGAGGTTGACGTAGATTAAACCTACAATATTGGGGATTATGTGTCGGACTGTTATGTGGCCCGTCCCTGCGCCCGCTGCTTTGGCCGCTTCGACGAAGGGTCTCTCCTTGAGCGAGAGCACTTGGGCCCGGACGACTCTTGCGAAGCCCATCCAGCCGAGGAAGCCGATCACGAGTATCAAGACCAGAGTCCTTCCTGCGGCAAGCGTATCACCTAGGACCGAGATCAATACTATGAGTAGAGGCAGTCCCGGTATGACAAGGAGCATGTCTGTGAACCTCATCAGGACCTCGTCCACGACTTTGCCAAGGTACCCCGCGACTAATCCCACCACTAGTCCCAGGACGATTCCGATAAAGGCCGACAGCAATCCTACTATGAGTGAGATTCTCGCGCCGTAGATCAGTTGACTCCAGATATCTTCACCGACATTGTCTGTTCCGAGAAAGCCCCATGAGGTGCCCAAGAGCTGGAGGTTCATACCATCCAGATGGACACTAATCGGCCCGGTAGATTGGGCGGCCCTTGAGATTGTTATATCGACTCCGTACGAGTAAGTGTCCTTTGAGCTGAATATGATCTGGGCCGGGCCTGTGCCAGCAGACCCTACCAATGCTGCAAGCGCCTCCGAGCTTGAGTCCAGCGACCTTGCCGCGTGCCATCCAGAGGTAGTTAGGGGATAAGTACCCCAGCTAGAGTTTCGCTGGCCACTAGTGGCGTTAAAGACTACTGTATTATCCGTGAGATTCCACCTTCGATAGTCGTGGGTCGTCCTCTCGATGAAGATCATGACCTGTACGGCTTGTTGAGCGGTTGCTTGAGGAGTGTCGATTGCGAAAGAGCCGAGGAACCTAGCCGGTACTCCGTTGTACGGCCAGTCGAATAATTTCTTGAACGTAGCTGTGAAATTGCCAGGGCCGCTGCTCGGGTCGAGTGTGATCTTGAAGCTTCCCGCGCCCTGCACGAAAGAGGTGGATGTGTCATACGAGCCGGTCAGACTTGGATTGTAGGCTTTGAGCTGCCACCCGTTCTGAGTAGGGTCAGCGAAGAATCCGGTTCTAGTCTCTAGTGCTACATTCTGGCTGAGGCTGGCACCCTCGTTGACATAGCGGTACCATGAGGGTGGAGAATAACCTCCAGCAACAACTGTGCTCTGGGGGTCGTAGGGAGTAACGATTGGGGCCGCGATTGCTAAGAAGCCATAAACTATGAGTATTATGAGGCCGGCGATCGCCATCTTGGACTTGAAGAGTGTCCTAAGGAAGCCGGCTGTTCGCCGCAGGGTCACGTCCCAGTTAGGCACTTGTTTCGGTTCCTCTCATTCGTACTTTATTCTGGGGTCGAGTAGTCCGTATAGTATGTCGGATGCGAAGTTGGCAGCTATGACGCATAATGCGATGATGAAGAACATGGCCTGCATGACAGGACCGTCTTTCCATTGGATCGCGTTGAACAACCAAAGCCCTAGCCCGTCCCATGAGAATACTGTTTCAGTGATTATGGCGCCACTCAGCAGGAAGCCAAACTGCAGGGCAGCGGCGGTGACCAGTGGGAGCGAAGCGTTCTTCAAGGCGTGCTTGTAGAGGACCGTGCGTTCAGAGAGTCCCTTGGCACGCGCGGTCGTTATGTAATCCTCGCTCAATGCCTCCATCATCGTGGCTCTGGTGAGTAGAAGGTAGCCACCGTAGAAGAAGAGAGTCAGTGTCATAGCTGGGAGGAAAAGGTGTGCCAATCTGGCTGGGATCTGCCCCAGCAAGCTTGTTGGTGCCCTGGTGGGGTCGATCCATTCTGGTGGGGTTACGCCAGTCGCCGGGAGCAAGTTTAGCCAGTATGAGAAGATCAGAATCAGCACAAGGGCTATCCAGAACGTTGGCAATGAGAAAGTAGTAAGAGAGGTGGTCACCAACGCACTGTCGAGTAGACCTCCCCTTTTCTTTGCTGATATCACGCCAAGGCCTATGCCTATGATGATGGCTAGAACTGAGGAGACTCCGAGCAGAAGTAATGTGTTAGTCAACCTTCCCGTCTGGATGATATCTTGGGTCACTGGGTTTCCACTCTGGAATGAAGTTCCGAAATTGAACGTGACCATTGCTACGAAGTATCTTTGAAACCTTGTGAACAAATCGCATTGAATCGGTTTCCCGCTTGCATCCGTTCCGCAAATCAGTCCAAACCGCTCCTCTTCATGCTGCACGAACAGCACTTTCTTATCCGCGGGGATCCTGGGATTTTCCACTAGTGCATCCAATGATCCTTGAAGTCCAGGCATAAGTTCGAAGATTACGAAGTTGAGAATTATGACAAATATGATGAGAATTATAGTGTTTACAGTTCTCTTGAGCAGATATCCTCTGAGGCCCATTATGATCTGACCCTAAACAAAAAAGGAAAAGGGAGGGGGTTTTTTAGGTTTGGGTTTTTCTGTTACGGGTAGGTTATGATGTTCGTCGCTAGTGTGCCGGAACTCAGACTGTTCCAGGCGAGCGGTAGCACGTATCCATCGTCCAAGTGCGAGGCTGCGATAGCAGGCTCTATAGTTACGGTCGTTTGACCAGCACCATGGAGTCCGGCTATGAATGCTGTGGCACAAACGCCTGTGCCCACTTGGCCAGCGCATGATTCGACTTGTTGAACTTCGCTGATCGTCACTTGTCCGTCAGTGTTCTTGTCCGCCCACTTGAACTCTTGGAACTGCCCAGATTCTCCTGCTGCACCTTGCTGGGTTCCCCAGCTGGAGTCGAAGCTACGCATGTATTGTAGGAATGGATCGGTGACGGGAGAACCGTTTATCGTGGATTTCGTGAAGTCGTATGCTGTGAGTACCAGTGAGTCGCCTGGGTTCAATTGTTGACTGGGAGCGCAACCCTTACCGATCGTTCCAGGATTCGCAAGCGTGCCGGATATGCACGCAAACGGTCCCGAGCCGATGAAAGTGCCGCTCGCGATTGGATCATAGCTCTGGTCCAGCTTCGCAGCGTCTGGTACACCGATGCCTGGGTGGTATGTACTGTCCGGAGTTGTTTGCCAGATGTGCTGTGGCATTATCAGCAACGAATTGAAGATTGGGTACGAGATGCTTGAGCCCAGATATGAAATGTCGACAGTCCGAGAGTCAACCACGTTGGCGTCCAGCAGGTTGAAGAGTGCACCGCCCCAGTTCGTTGAGAAATCTCTAGCGGTCAGGAAACTGAATGCGACATCGGCTGAGGTGACTGGTACACCGTCCTGCCATTTCAGGTTCTGGCGAAGTTCGACAACAAAGTGTTCGTTGCCAGCTCCGTCCTGGAATGTGGTGTACGCGTCGCACATGTTGCAGTAGGCTTGGGTAGGAGCGACCGGGTTGACCGAGAACAGAGTGTCATAGACTTCACCCGCCAGTTGGAATTCCCAAACTGTCTGGGAATTGTAGAGATCTACCGAGGTCGTGCCTGATGCTTGTCCGTAGCGCAGCGTGTCAGTAACGCCACCGCCGAATGCGTACTTGGGATTCTGAGGTGTGTAGGCTGCATTTTGCGAGGCGAATTGTAATGTGTTTGCATTGTTGTAGCCGATGCCGACTGCATTGACTATTCCTGCGACTGACTTCAACGCTACTGTTCGAAGCTTCGAGTCGAAGACTGGAAGATCGACTGCAGCGTTGCCCCAGTCGATGAATGCTTGCCGTGCATTTGCCTTGAATGTTGCTGGGTCAAGTGATAGCGACGTAGCCTTGGTGGAAGCGTCTAGTGTTGGGTTGCAGACGAACTGATCATTGTTGGGTTCGAACTGTTGGTGTGGACCGCCGCAGAAGTTGCTGGCTTGAGATCCGTTGTATAGTCCGAATAGATGGTCTGGGTATGGGCTGCCTAGGCCGTAGCCGTAGGTGTACATGTCCCAGTCATCAATGTTGCCGCCGACGGTGTAACAGGCGATGTTGAAGCAGTTGTCGCTGAAGACGATTGCGTGACCGATCGTTCTGATGTTACCGAATTTCTCGATGACCACTGTTTGTCCGAACAGTTCGTTCATCGCTTTGTCCCATGCCTTGCCCATGTCGAGTCTTGGTTCGCTTGTCCGGACCATTGACCTGAATGGGTGCGCGAAAACGCTAGGATTGACACCCGTTAACACACAGGTTCCTGGAGTGCTTGCTATATTCGGCGAGCCGTTGTTCTTGAGTGCTGCTATCATGTATTGTGCCGCGATGCAGAAGTCGACGCTGCCAACTGTCTGGTCACCGTTGACGCTTCCGTTATGACCGTATCTGAAGCCGTCAAGGCATGCTCCAGCAGTTACACCGGGTACCAGAGTTACGATCGCGGGATCATCCCACGAACATTCGTCCGCGATTGTTACGCAGACTTTCTGGGTTGCTGGTGAGGGTGGTGGTTGGATTGCGTTGCATGTGCCGTCGGGTTGGCATGATGGATCCTTGGCCGTTGGAGATGGACACACTAGCTGTGCCAAGACTCTGGGATCAGTGAAAGCTTGTCTATCGTAGAGGTGTGCGAATGCGGCCCGCATGTCCTTGCCACATGCTGAAACGTAGCTCTGAAATGTATTGGTGAATGGTGTGCCACCGTTGTTCCAGTTGCATCCCCAGAACGGTGTTCCCGCTGCTCCAGAGATGGCGTTGAACCTGCTCGAGGCGGCGTTCCAGTACATTCCAAAGTCTCCGAATTGACCCTGTCCTTGAAGTGGTTGGCTGAGCCAGACGTCCGCGCCTATGGTATTTGGAGTGTTACATCCGTAGAACGTGTTCCCTGGTGGGCATCCGTTCGTCCCCCATTTTGCAAAGTCAACCTCCCAATCTACAACGTCAACCTTTCCAAGTTCGAAATCTGTGAACTCAGGATTAGGATCAGAGTAGTAGACGAAGAGTAGTTTTGAGACTTTGCCAGCGTCAAGGTTGGGACCATAGGGGTACCATATGTTTGCTGGGTCTGGTACGTTGAGTCCATTGTCTGCTTTGACTGGATGAGCTGCAAGTGGTATTGCTAGTACTGTTAGTAGAACTACTATTGATGCTAGTATTGGAATCTTTAATTGCATTTTTTCTTCGAACGGCGGTTAGGCTTACGAGCGCTTTTAAGATTATCCCCGATTTAGGTGCCTATGACCGCCCGGAGAGACACTTGGATAGAACGGGTAGTCTCTGGATATGTATATCCACCTGTTTTAGGAGAGAGCGTCCTCGGCGGTCTCTGCCATCCTTCTCCGCCGTCTGACGAGGAATGTCGCGCCTCCGACAATGCCGAGTGCGACGACCCCGATCACGGCGACCTGGGCTATATTCAGTTGAGTATTTCCTCCCACTGAGGGGTCCACTATTATGACCAATGTGACCTTATCGTCGGATGGAGTGGTGTCGGTCGCGTTGACGGTTTTCAATTGGGCGTTGGCGGTAACGGTATAGGTTCTAGGTGGAAGGTTCGAGGTTTGTAGCGTGTAGTTGAAAGCTTTGTTGTGCTGCGGGGAGAGGGAGAAGAATGGCTCTTGGCCAATGGTGCTGGTCCCCGAATAATCGTAAGTGACATCGAGGGTAGCGTTTTCGTTACGGTTCCCTACGTTGTAAACTGTCACTGTCACTCGGATAGCAGTGCCTTGGGTGACCTGTGTCTTGTCGGCGGTTATGCCGGTTGCGAGGTCGTGCTTGATGCCTGGATCAATGAAAATCAGTTGAGTCTGCTTGGCCGGGATACCGTCATCCGAATCTAGGACGACGAGCCTCACCTCGAACCAACCGGATCCTGCAACGGACCCAGCGATCAGAAATTCATGAGTCTCAATGATTTTGTCGCCGGACAGGGCAGGGGACAGATCACCCCAAGACCAAATGTACCGTGCTATTCCTCTATCCGAGGCACTCGCATGTCCCGGATCATAGCTTGCCGTGGCGTTGAACTTGACAATATCTTCGGCCTTCGGCTTGGTAGGGGTAGAAGTGAAGTTGGCTATCGGTGCAACTCCCTTCCCAAGCACGCCACCATCACCTTGATTGAGGAAATAGGCGTTCACGACCTTAAGGTTCTGGACAGGAATAAAACCTGGACTAGGACCGATTACAAGCTCCTGAAGTCTGCCGTCCTTGGCTCTCTGAATCTCGAGCGATGTCGCATTAATCCCCACGACATTGAAAACCACGGAGAACAGGATTCCGTCGCCTGGCAAATCGCAGGGCCCATGCATACCCATAACAATACGGATAGTATCGAGGGGATCGGTGTACACGTTTCTCACGAGTTCTACGGTTTGGCAATTGCTTGGTAGGGTACTCGTGCCGAATATTTGACCTGAGTCTTGATCTGTTACTTGTGGTTTTGTGGTTTGGATGGGACTATGCAATTGGGTGGCCATTCCATATTGGAGAGTGATGTCAATAGCAGTTATTCGACCAGCGTTAGCAATGGTAACGTCCACTCTGAAAGTACGAGAAGGCGTCAGCGAGGTGTCTGTAATGTTGTTGCCGTAGCTCCCGCTTACAACTGCGAGAGTTGGCTGCCCCGTCGATGGGGCGTGCACCACTAGTCTGCCCAAGTTCGAGGGTGAGAGGATTAGTGGGAGGAGAATAAACAGCATAATGAGAAAGACGTTGATGGATCGGCGTCTCATCCTTAACGTTCCTATTCTTTAGCACGTCGGCTACGAGGGTTTTAAACTTATCCGGGCCAACGTTACACGATTTCTCTGATTTTCAATTCCAGTCGTGTGGACAAGTATCTCTGAAGTTCATCGCCGCGAGTGCTTACCTAGATTGCGAAGATCTGAAACGACGAGATCGGACGATACACTTTCTGCTTTAGCATGTTTGGCCAAAACTGCTTCCGACAATGGCGAGGTCCGTAATGTCCACGTGGCCATCACCATTCAAGTCTGCTATAGGATTCCACCCCGGTGAGCCAGCACTCTTCCCGAACTGGCCGGCGACGAGTACAAGATCCACGATGTTTACAACACAGTCGCTATTCACGTCTCCCGCTGGACGGATCAAAATATTGAAGGGAGTGGCGTAATTGTCGACTAGGTTCCCAATACTTTCCCCGTTCGAGTCGGTAATGTTACCTGTGATTGTGTATCGGCCTGGTCTTATGCCGCTTATCACCCAGTTTATGATTATCACGACTGTCTGTCCCGGCAGGACGTATACCGATGTGTGAGGAAGTAGGGTGGAGTTTGCTTTGGCCCAGAAGACAAGTGAATCGTTATAGTCGCCAAGATTGGTAACGGACGCGTTGAGCTGCAGGGTCTGGCCCGCCCTGATGGTGGTTGGATTTGTAGACGTAGCATTTTTCGCGGTGACACTGTTCATTCGTGCACTATGCGTTAGGATCTGTGTCTTGAAGTAGTAGAGGTCGGCGGTGCATGTTGAACCCCCACATATTATTGTTGAGAAGAACATGTAGAGGTTCTTGTCGTTAAGCTGGACGATATTCGGCATTATCTCGTACTGGCCAGTCGTGGAAGTGAGTTGGACTGCTGTCGCCCAAGTTGACCCATTATTAGTGGAGTATGTATAGAAGAGATCCGCTTCGAACGCTGCCTGCCCGCAACTGCAGGGCACATTCCTGCTCCACGCTATCCATATTGTTCCGTTCCGATCCTGGGATATGGAAGGCGCACCGTCACCGTATGTGGTGACACTTGTAATCTGTGTTTCTGCTGCCCAGTTGACACCGTCTACAGTAGTTCTGAGAACTATCTGTCTCTTTGCTCCTCCCGATCGTTCAGCTGCCCACGCGAGCCATACGCGTCCGTCCAAGGTCTGGGTCATGGATGGTGTAGCATCGTTGCTGGGTTGTGTCGTCAGTCTTTGCTCTGGCTGCCAAGCGCCTCCGCTGTAGATTCGATAGAAGATGTGGGTCACCGTTCTCATCGGAGATCCCGGTGCAGGTGTGCTACTGACAATCACAGTGTCACCAGGGTCATACTTCCCGTTAGCGTTTGAATCGTAGACAACGGTCTCTCCACTATGCCAGATACTGTCCCCGACGGTGTCGACGAATTTTATGTTCGAATCTGTTGTGAGAATGGTCCCCTGATCTGGCACTGGTCCTGTGATGACAGGTTCGCCGGTGTCGTAAACTCCGTTTCCGTTTGAATCGTACACAACGGTCTCGCCTGGGTCCCAACGGGCGTCCGCTCCGGTTTCAAAGTATTTGAGCTTCGGGTCCGATTTCAGAAGGGCGTTGGTGGACGGGGCCTGGAAGAGAGCTACTGTGGGCTCTCCAGCGTCATAGACACCGTTATTGTTTGAGTCGTAAAAAACTGGTTCACCAATGTTCCACTGTAGATCGGTCCCGCCAATTTGTTCCAAATACTTGAGCTTCGAGTCCGTGCTGAGAGAGGTGTTGTTGAGCGGAGCTGCTCCTGCAATGATGGTGTCGTTGAAATACTTCCCGGTGACGTACTTGTTATTGCCAGCGAGATCATATACGACGGTTTCGCCAGTATCCCACACTCCGTTCGCATTAGCATCAACGAACTTAATCTTCGGATCGTTGAGTATGGTCTTTGTTCCAACTGTTGCCATTGTGCCGCCAAGTGTCATTTCGTCTGGTTTTATTGCCGTGCCTGCTGGCGGGGCGGGGCTTGTGGTGATTATGATGTCTCCGGCATCGAATATTCCATTGTTGTTCGAATCATACTCTACCGGTTCTCCCGGGTCGTAGAGCAGGTTGCCGTTCAAGTCGACAAACTTGATTTTGGCGTCTGATTTCAGACTCGTTGCGGCAAGCGGTGCGGGACCTGCAACCCACGGTTCTCCGATGTTCGAAGCCAAGACAGTGCCGGTTAAGGGTGTCGTGCCTCGGACGACGTACTCGCCGAAGTCGTAGATGTTGTTGCTATTGTTATCGTACACTATCGGCTCAGCGGAGTCCCAGATACCGTTGCCCTCGGTGTCAGCGTACTTTAGCCGTGGGTCCGTGGAGAGAATGGTGCCAGGGGAGATACTTGTCCCAGCGACGAGAATGGGTTCTCCTGAGTCGTAGACACCGTTGCCGTTAGAATCGTAAACGATCGTCTCACCGATCACCCACGTCGAGTTTGTGCCTATCTTGTAATACATTATCTTTGGATCAATCTTCAAAGGAGTTCCCACGTTTGGTGCCCCTGCCACGATCAACTGTTCACCGAGGCCTGTCGACAATCCGGTTGAGGGTTTCGGAGCAGTTCCGGCAATTAGGGGTTCAGCGTCGTAGTGGCTATTCCCGTTAGCATCGTATACAACGCTCTTTCCGGTTGTCCATGTTTCAGACGGGTTGGCGGTGGCATTGACAAATTCTATCTTAGGGTCGAACTTGACGAGTGTCTGATTGGCGGGCGGGGTTCCGCCAATCACGGGTTCGCCAGTGTCATAGACTCCGTTATTGTTGCTGTCGTAGACTACGGGGTTAACGGCTGTCCAAGAAGTACCGGCCCCGGCGAATTTGATCAGCGGGTCGCTCTTCAATATTCTGCCCGGAACTGGCACGGTCCCGGCGATTGTTACTTCGGCATCATAGAGACTATTGCCATTGGCGTCGTAGACAACTGGTTCTCCAACGTTCCAAACCATGTTGTCATTGATGTCGTAGAATTTTATGTTGGGGTCGATACTTAGAGCGGTGTTGTTGCTAGATGTTGGCCCGGCAATTATAGTGTCATTATAGTATTTGCCTGTGGAGTATTTGCCGTCGCCGTTTGAATCATAGACAACGGTTTCCCCGGGAACCCATGTAGTGTTTGTTCCGGTCTTTACGAACTTCAAGTATCCATCGTATATTCCATTGGTGTCCGAGTCGTAGACGACGGCTTCTCCGGGGTCCCAGACACCGTTCCCATTCGAATCGATGAACCGGAGGGCTGGGTCGTTCTTGAGTGTCTTGGTTAGATCTGCTTGCGGCGATGTCTCAAAGATGGGAGTATCCGACAGGTCGTACAAGTTGTTCATGTTGACATCGTATACGACTGTATCGCCTGGCACCCAATGCCCAGTGAATTGATCGTCAACAAATTTGATCTTCCCATCATACAGACCGTTACCATTAGTGTCATACACAACTGTGTTGCCAGACGCCCAGGTCGTCCCGGCTCCAATGTATTTTAGCTTCGGGTCAGGAGACAGGGGTGCAATCACTGCTTCCCCTGTGTCATAGACTCCATTGTTGTTGGCATCGTAGACAAGCAACTCGCCAGGTTCCCAGACACCGTCTAAGTTTCGATCAATGACCTTGATGTGAGGGTCGACCTTCAATACTGCCGAGCTCGACGGAGCTGCTCCAATGATAACGCAATCAACGCTGGGTACGCTGGTGCCAGCGCATCTACCGCTACCACTAAAGTATGCGACCGTGCTGTTGGCTTTGTAGACTATGGATTCGCCTAGGTCCCAGACGTTGTCGTTGTTGGAGTCCAAGTACATCAACTTGGGATCATAAACCGCGTTTAGGTTAGGATCGTAGACGACGAATTCTCCTGGGTCCCAGAGATTGTTGCCATTTGCATCGATGAACCCGATGCGGGGATCGAAGGAGAGTGTTGACCCGACCGCCGGTGCCGTGCCTGCTATGACTGGCTCGCCCGTGTCATACCTACCGTTTCCGTTAGAATCATAAATGATCGGTTCTCCCGGGTCGTATACTCCGTCGCCGTTTGTGTCCACGAATCGTATGTTAATATCTCCGGTTTCTTTCCGAGTCCACGCTAGCCATATCTTTCCAATACCGTCCTGTATCGCTGTGGGGGTCTGGCTGGGTACGGGACTGTTGGTCAGTGCCGTCTCAGTTGACCAGGTGCCGCTTGTGCCGCCGGTGTAACGGGCGGAATAGATGTTGTAGCTGTTTCCCCTTTTACTGGAGAAGAACATTATGAGCGTGCCATTCTTCAAAACAATAGGTGCTGACTCTAGATCTCCATTGCCCGCATTCTTTGTGTACTGGACGGGAGCTGGCCAAGTGTTGCTGACTATCTGACCGGTCGTGGTGACCATGTAGTATATTCCCGGGTTCTGGTCCCAGAACAAGTAGACGTTTCCTGCTTGGTCCTGGACTGTCGAAGGTGCATAGTGAAGGCTGGATGTGTTGGTGACTTGTGTAGGTCCGGTCCATGTCGTCGCCGCGGCGGGCAGAACCGTCAACGCTGGAAGGAGGGCGCTGAGGATGATTAGTATGATTAATGGGATTGTGGTCTTTCGCGTGGTGGGGGATTGGCCTCCTTTCTACTCTACCTTACGACGGAGTTGATCTTGAAGGGTTGGGCATCAAGCCGTTTAGGGTTTGTGGTGAAAGTATCCGGTGGTGCTCCCTGTGATGCTACGGATATCCTGTGGGGTTGGCGTTTGGGCCGGTGCTCTCAGGGAGGATTTTTGGTTGACGATCCTGTCGGTGCAGGCTTCTTCCTGCTCCTGCGAAATAGGATCACTGCAGCCACTGCTGCGATTGCAACCAGTAGGATGGCGATGATAGTTATGATGCCTCCAGGTATGACGATTCCAGGTGATTGGATCGTCACCGACTGTGCCTTTGTAGCGGCTACACCGTTGCTGTCCGTCGATGTTATAGTGATGTTATAGTTCCCGGCCTTGGAGTAGGTATGCGTAGCGGTCGTTGTCGTACCGGATAGAGTATCGACCGATCCGTCGCCCCAGTCCACCTTAATGGATTGTATAGTTCCGGTTGACGAAGCAGGAGTGGTCGTCACGCTTATTGTGCCAACCTGTCCGTTCACGGAGGCTGTGACAGTGAGGCTTGGAGGACTATCTATGACGACTGTATGCACTATGCTTCCGACAAAACCATTGTTGTCGGTCACGGTAAGATTGACCGTATAGGACCCGAGTACACTATAGATGTGTGTTGCAAGGCTACCGGTCCCAACGTTGTTCGCCCCACTGGCGGGATCGCCAAAACTCCATTGATAGTTTGCGATAGCTCCATCGTCTGTGCTGGTTGTCCCGTCAAAGTTGACCGTACTACTAGGCGCGGGGACTGTAGGGGTGAAGGTGAAAGCGGCCACAGGATTCTTGTCCAGCAGGATCATGTGGAATACGTGGCTGGGTTGAGCGTTCACTATGATTCCGCCAAGTCCCGCTCTGGCGGCGCCGGTGGCACCTCCATCGTCGACGACTCTGAGCGTCACGTTGAAGAACGCAGGGCAGACTGAGACGCATGCGGCGGAATAATCGTGGGGCGGGGTGAGATCGCCGCTCACATTGAGGTCTTGTGTTCCGTCGCCAAAGTCCCAGTAGTATCCGGTTATCCGTCCATCGGGATCTGTGCTCGCGCCCGCGTCGAAGCTGTACACATATCCGTTAAGCAAGATCGGGGTGAAAGCGGCAATGGGCGGCCTGTTGGTTATGGTTTCAGTGGCATTCCTGTCAGGTACGATGGTGTTGGGCAGTGTTTGCGCAGAGCTATCGAGGAACCTTATGTTGCTAACGTATAGAGTCGTTGGACTCGAGGTTTTATTCGTGAACTCGAAGGCCACATTAGCAAGAAGTGTTCGGCTCCTCAAAGTAATTGGTGCTGGAGCAGCGGGCAGTAGAGTGAAGTAGACGATTATCTGGCCAGGGTTGGGACTGTTCGTGCCCGCGAAAGCTTGGTTCGCGCTAAGTTGTGCGGCCCACACACTTCCAAACATCGCTGTGTTGTCCGCACCGTCAGGATGCACTGGGTTCAAGGGATTAGGATCGCCTTGAGGGATCAGGATCGAGGCGTTATAGTTGATCTGGAACTGCCAGCCGTAAACGTTAGCAATCTGATTTGCGCCTGTCGCGTTGATTTCTGCTCCGACTCTGAAGGTATGTGTGTTGGTTGCGCTGGGTCGGTAAGCAATATCTGCCGTGCTCGTGCTGTTAGCGCTGAGATCAATCGTGAAGACGGGCGCGGCAGCCGCAGTCTGAATGTTCGGGAGGCCAATATGGTTTGTGCCAGCGAAAGTGATGCTGACGGCGAGGATCAGGATTGTTAGCGTTAATATTCTTCTCGTAATCATGAACAGACCACTAATTTCACAAATACTTCTATGATGTACCTCTGTCTGTCTCGGCTGTATATGATATGGGTTATTCCTCGGTCGTAATAAAAACGTATGGTGGAATTCTGAGTCAACTCGACGAGTCCCTAATATGAATGAACCTTGAAAAGACCGGGCGAGTTGCTGATTTGCGAGAGAATCATCGTTTCCTGGGGATTTGCTAGTAGGGGCCAATTACGCCGGATCATAGACGACTCATTCGACGAGCCGCTACTGCTCATTTTGAGACTCAGGCAACGCCTAAAGCTTGGCAGGACATAGTGTACACAATGCACGGCTTGCGTCTGTGGGAATCGCTACTAGTCGCGTTGTTGCTAGTCGGGTTCGTCACGACGACAGTCCCAACTTTCGTCCACGGTTCTGGGTGCGTGAGCAGTTTTGGGAAGATTTTCGTTCCCGCTCAATGCAGTACGATTCAACAGGCGATAAACGTCGCCAACTCTGGCGATATTGTCTATGTTTCCTCGGGAACGTACGCAGAATTGCTCACGTTGAACAAGACTGTGCATCTGATTGGTACGAATTCTGTTGGAACTTACATCGAGGGACAGGGGCAGGGGACTGTAGTAACCATAACAGCGAACTCAGCGTCGATCTCTGGGTTTACGGTGGAACGGTCGAATCTTAACGGACGCGAAATACTTGTCGACTCGTCAAATTTTGTCAGGATTGGTAATTGCACAATCGCCTCCAGTCTTACCTCTTCGACTCCGACAGGGGTTGGGATCGAACTCCACAACGCTAACCATACCCTGATTCACAACAATCAGATTACGCTGACTGCTTACGGCGTGAATATTACGGATTCGAATCACAACGAGGTCAGTAACAATGCCATAGGCAATCTCGGGATTGTTGGAGTTCGATTGTCTAGCAGTTCGATGAACCTAATCAGTGGAAACTCGTTAGTTAATGGACGGGACGGTGTGGAGCTACTTGGTGTTGCGACGACGTCTTCCTGGAACAATGTGACGCGGAACCTTGTCAAGAGCGCGAGTTTCGCTGGCGTACTGCTTGCGAATTCGACTACCGGAAATATTGTGAACGAGAACATTTTCCAGCTTAACCACTTCGGCCTTGATCTTGAGCGCGCCTCGGGAAACGTCTTCTACCATAACAGCTTCCTTGCGAGCAGCCTCAGACACGTGAACCATGCCACGCCGTCTGATATCCCGTTGAACCTCTGGGATAATCGTAGCTTCACGAGCGGCCAGCCAGGCGGGAATTATTGGGACAACTATACCGGGACTGACATGGACAATGATGGAATCGGCGATAACATGACACCGTGGAACGGTGTGGACCTTTATCCTTTGATGAGTCCATTTCTTCCTGTTCCATTAGCTTTCGTCAGTGTCGTTGCCACACCACAATATGGTTCTGCTCCTTTAACGGTCAGGTTGAGTGCGAATGCTTTGGGTACGTTGAAACCGTTCCGATATATCTGGGATTTTGGGGACGGCTCTCCACACAGCAATGCCACGTCTCCCTCGCACACTTACTCTACGGCAGGGAGATATGTTGTCAGTGTTTTGGTGGACGATAGCTCTGGGGCACGGGATGGTGGAAGCCTTGTCGTCAGTGTGGGTACTTCATCATCTCTCTTCGATAATCTGTACCTTGTTCTCGCAGCCGGGCTCGCATTAGCAACAACTGTTGTAGGAATATTGGTGTATCGGAAGCGTCAGCGCCAGGCCATGGATGCGTCTGCGGCGACTGTTCAGGGAAAGATGAAAGAAAGGAAAGAGTCTGATCATTAGCTGGTTACGTTCCATCTTCGCGATTCTCTCCGACTTCCGGTAATATTATTGCTGACGAGCCTGCTCGTCCCTTCTTCACTGATTATTGTCCATGCTCCCGGTTGCCCTGTGAACTCTTTCTGTGTGCCTTCGCAGTATCCGACGATCCAAAAGGCGGTGAATGCGGCATCTGTTAATGGTACCGTGCTAGTTGCAGCTGGGACTTTCATGGAACGGGTGGTCTTGAATAAGACGGTCCATCTTGTCGGGAGCGGTGGAGGCGTAAGCATCATCGATGGACAGGGACAGGGTCCGGTTGTTAGTGTAACGCATAGTGGTGCCTCGGTCTCCGGGTTCACTGTTGAAAATGCTGGGGTTTACGGTTCGGCGGTCAGCCTGTTTCAATCAAATAATGTCAGCGTTACTGGTAATACGATTAGTTCTGATCCTCTCTCGGCTAGATCCACGGGTGCGGGTGTGGACCTGTACCTTTCGAATCATACCTTGATCGATGGGAACGTCTTCGTTGGCAACTTGTTCGGGGTTAACATGACGAGTTCTGGATACAATCGAGTAACGAATAATCTGATGACGAGCAATGATCTGGACGGTGTGAGATTGGTCGATAGCGCGCATAACTTCGTCTTTCAGAACAAGTTTGTCGGTGGGGAGGAGGGGGTTGAGGTGACTGGTCAGTTGTCGACTCTGAACAACGTGACTAGGAACTTGATACGGGGTATGAGCTTTGCCGGCGTCTTCATGGGCTATTTTGCGAACGGCAACCTTCTGAACGAGAACACGTTCATTCTGAACCATATCGGAGTTGATCTACAAAATGCAACCGGTAGTTCTAGTGCTCCGCCGAACATTTTCTATCATAACAGTTTCCTGAGGAGCGGGTTCAGAAACGTCAACCACGTTGTCGCGTCTGATATTCCATTGAACTGGTGGGATAATCGTAGCTTCACAACAGGTCCAAAGGGCGGTAACTACTGGGATGACTACACCGGGACGGATCCTGACGGAGACGGGATCGGCGATAACATGCTTCCGTGGAACAGTGTGGACTATCATCCTCTGATCGTGCCGTTTGTGCCGGTTCCCATCGCGGTAGTAAGTGTTCTGCCCGGCAAAATGTCCGGGGTGGCGCCGTTCACTGTGAGCTTTACGGCTGATGTGTTGGGGACGTTGAAGCCTTTCATTTACTCGTGGGATTTCGGAGACAACAGTCCGACGAGTGATCTATCTGCTCCAACACACACGTACAGTGTTGTTGGGAATTACAACGTGAGTTTGTTGGTGAAGGATACATCTGGGTCGACATCGTTGGGTAGTGTGATCGTGTCGGTGGTGCCGGCTCCCGGGAATCAGACGAGCTTATACTTGGCGATCATGGCCGTGGCCATCGGAGCGACTCTACTGGGTTTCATTTATTATCGGCGACGTCGCAGCCGCAAGAAAAACTAACCGGCTGGAACTTCTGCCGAGACTCGTACAGAGGGTTCACGCGGCTGAGTTGTCTCTCTTATCGAAGCTGCAAATGCTGATCTCGAAGAGGTCCATGAAGGGTAGTCGCTTTTTCGATTATCCAGAATTAACTAGGATCTGTTTGTTAGGATTTGCTGACTAGGAGGATTAGGTATGTTTTGCCGGGTTGCCAGAGGAGGCCGGCTCTCGGATGAAGCTGGGTGGTAAGAGAGTATTGTTCACTCTGTGATCCTCCCTTATAGTTCAGGCTTAGAGTTTCGGAGGTTCCTCCGCTGAATGTTATTCTTACCGAGATGGAGGCTTGTGTGTTTGGGCTGTTGACAGAAATGCATTGTCCATTCTCGAGATGGGAGACTGATGGGTCGGAGAAGGAGGCGGTCACGAATTGTACTCCTACAAGAGCAATCTGTTGGTTAGTATCGGTGAAGGTCACGTTTTGGGACCAGTACTCGGTTCCTTGAAAGTTGGCGCCATAGGTGTTTGAGGAAGTACTTGGGGGCGCACAGGGGTTAGAACTTGTAGGATTGTTTTGAAGGGCTAAGCTATACGCGTACGCGACGAGGCCTACTCCTGATATAGCCACGATAATCAACGCGAGGATTCGTCGTCCGAATATCAATAGTCCTTTGTTAGGATGGGCTGCTTCCTAATTTACTTGACTGGCTAAGCTCTTCCCTCTATATCGACGGGATGACTGTTGTAAACGAGCTGGATCCGTTGTTCATCGAGCGTGGAGAGGATGGGGAGAGAGGGTCGGGTTCTGGCT
>Ga0209802_1000444_pt1 | contig 31759 bp, 31 predicted proteins | sample GraSoiAngelo_129_FD_185886 | JGI IMG/M metagenome (GOLD analysis project Ga0209802, IMG submission 185886) | Grasslands soil microbial communities from the Angelo Coastal Reserve, California, USA - 14_0927_12_40cm (SPAdes) (version 2) | ecosystem: Environmental > Terrestrial > Soil > Grasslands ... | reverse complement strand
GGAAAGCGGGGTGCACCGCGTGCAGCGAGTCCCCGAGACCGAGGCCCAGGGCCGCATCCACACCTCCACGGCGACGGTGGTCGTGATGCCCGAAGCCGAGGACGTCGAGGTGGCCATCGACCCCGAACGGCTCAAGGTGGACGTCTACCGCTCTGGCGGCCACGGCGGTCAGAGCGTGAACACGACCGACTCCGCCGTCCGGCTCACCTATACGCCGGAGGACGGCGGCGAGCCGATCGTGGTTGCCATCCAGGACGAACGCTCGCAGCTCAAGAACCGGGCCAAGGCCGAGAAAGTGCTGAAGACGCGCCTGCTGGCCCGCCAGCAAGAACAGGAGGCGGCCCAGCTGACCAAAATGCGCCGGTCGGCGGTGGGGACGGCGGACCGCAGCGAGAAGGTCCGTACTTATAACTATCCCGAGGGCCGGATCACCGATCATCGGATCGACCTGAAGTACTACAAGCTGCCCCAATTCCTGACCGGGGACCTGGACCCGGTGCTGGACCGGTTGCTGGCGGCGGACCAGGCGAACCGGCTGTCCGGACGCGACGGTGGAGCCAACGGTGAGGTCCCATGACCAGGACGGGTCCCGCGTTCGTGACCAGTTACGCGCGGCCCGCCGGCGGCTGACCCAGGCCAGCATCGGGAGGCCCGCGCTCGACGCTGAAGTCTTGCTCGGGCACGTCATGAAACGGCCGCGGGAATGGCTGTGGGCCCACGATGATCGCCGGCTCACGGCGTCCCAGGCCCGGCGCTTTCGCCTCCTGCTGGCCCAGCGGTCGCACCGGGTCCCGGTTGCGTACCTGACCGGGGTCAAAGAGTTCTTCGGGGAACCCATCCGGGTGAACCACCGCGTGCTTGTCCCTCGCCCGGATACGGAGGTCCTGGTGGAAGCCGGCCTGCGATTCCTGCACGACCACCCCGGGGCGCGCGACGTCATCGACCTGGGAACCGGCAGCGGCGCCATCGCCATCGCCGTCGCCCGCAACTGCCCACGGGCCCGGGTCCAGGCCCTGGACACCGATGAGCGAGCCCTCCGGGTGGCGCGAGCCAATGTGCGTGCCCGGCAAGTATCCGGCCGGGTCGAGGTCCGCCGGAGCGACCTGTTTGGGCGGGCTCGGCCCACTGACCTGGTGCTGGCCAATCTGCCTTACCTGTCCGCCGCGGCCCTTCGGCGCCTGCCGCTGGACGTTCGGCATGAGCCGAAACGGGCGCTCAACGGCGGTGCCGACGGGCTTCGGCTGATCCGGCGGGCGCTGGCCGACGCTCCTCGCATGCTTCGGCCCAGCGGCGCGATGGTCATCGAGTGCGATCCGCGGCAGGCGCGCTCAGTGGCCAGTCTCGCCCGTTCGAGCTTCCCGGGGGCGACGATTGGCGTGCTCGCCGACCTGAGCCGGCGTTCGCGGGCCGTCGAGGTGCGCCTCTGATGGTGCGCTGGCCCGCGGAGCCTCCTTACATCAACCAGGCCATCAGCCGGCTCCTCCAGGGCGCGGTGATTGCCTTCCCGACCGACACGCTGTACGCCATCGGAGCTCGGGCCCGCGATCCCTCGGCGGTGCGCCGCCTCTACGCGATCAAGCGTCGGCCGGCCGACCAGCCGGTCGTGTTGCTGGTGGCCGACGCCACCCAGGTGCCGGAGTGGGCGATCGTCACGCCCCAGGCGGAGGACTTGATGACCCGCTACTGGCCCGGGGCGCTGACCCTGGTCCTGATGCGCCGCCCGGGGGCCCCCATCGTGGGTGCCGGGGGCTCCACCCTGGCGTTTCGGGCGCCGGAGCACCCGGTGGCCCTGGAGCTCCTCCGCGGCTTGACGGAGCCGATCGCCAGCAGCAGCGCCAACTACGCGGGCGCGCCACCGCCGGCGGACGCCGGGTCGGTGGAGGCGGCCTTCGCCCAGGAGCTCGACCTGATCCTTGACGGCGGGCCGGCCAACGGACAGCCGTCCACCATCCTCGACCTGAGCGGGACCGAGCCGCGCATCCTCCGGCAGGGTCTCATTCCGGCGGCCGACCTGATTCCTAGATTAAAGCCCGAATCCACCGGATCGAGCTAGCATCTCGGGCGCGGATGCGGCCTGAGCCCGGGGCCGCCGGAACAAACTCGCATCTCGGGCGCGGATGCGGCCTGAGCCCGGGGCCGCCGGAACAAACTCGCATCTTGGGCGCGGATGCGGCCGATCCGGGCGTCGTCTCCTGCGCGCACTCGGTCACGCATCGACGGGTGCGCTCCCTCGCGTGCTCGTCGCCTCCTGCGGCTCGGCACGCCCCGCATCCCAATCTGCCTCGTTCGTCCGACGGCCCCGGGCTCCGGGCGTCGTCTCCTGCGCGCGTTCGGTCACGCACCGACGGGTGCGCTCCCTCGCGTGCTCGTCGCCTCCTTCGGCGCGGCACGCCCCGCATCCCGATCTGCGGCGCCCGACCGGTAGATCCGGGCTTGGCGCGGCCGATCCCGGATAATCTCTGGCATGGTCCAGGTTGCCCGCGATCTGACAAGCAAGATTGACGAGGTCGATCCCGAGGTGGGGCAGGCGATCCGCGATGAGTTCGATCGGCAGCAGTACACACTGGAGCTGATTCCGTCCGAGAACATCGCCAGCCCGGCCGTGCTGCAGGCGCTGGGATCGCTCCTCAACAACAAATACGCCGAGGGCTATCCCGGCAAGCGCTACTATGGCGGCTGCCAGAACGTCGATCGGATCGAGACGCTGGCCATCGATCGGGCCAAGGCGCTCTTCGGGGCCGACCATGCCAACGTACAGCCCCATTGCGGGACCACCGCGAACTACGCCGTCTATGCCACCGTCCTGCAGCCGGGCGACACCGTGATGGGGATGGACCTGAGTCACGGCGGCCATCTCAGCCATGGCAGCCCGGTCAACTTCTCGGGCAAGCTCTATCACTTCGTGGCCTATGGCGTCGATCCCAAGACCGAGCGCATCGACTACGACGTGCTCGAGCGGCAGGTGCAGGAGGTGCGGCCCAAGATGCTGCTGGGCGGCTACAGCGCCTACCCGCGCATCCTGGACTTCGCCCGCATGGCCGCGATCGCCAAATCCGTGGACGCCTATTTCTTCGTGGACATGGCCCACTTCGCCGGCCTGGTGGCGGGCGGGGCGCACCCCAGTCCGGTTGCCCATGCCGACTTCGTAAGCTTCACCACGCATAAGACCATGCGCGGCCCGTGGGGCGGGATGATCCTGTGCAAGGCGGCCCACGCGGCCGAGCTGGACAAGAGCGTCTTTCCCGGCAGCCAGGGTGGCCCACACAACCACGGGGTGGCGGCCAAAGCCGTGATGCTGGCGCAATGGCGCACGCCCGAGTTCAAGGACTACGCGCAGCGGGTCGTGGCCAACGCCCGCACACTCGCCGATGGCCTGACCCGGCGCGGGCTCCGGCTGATCAGCGGGGGCACCGATAACCACTTGATGCTGATCGACCTCCGCCCGCTGGGGCTGACCGGCAAGCGGGTGCAGGAGATCTTCGACACGGTGGGGATCACGGTCAACCGCAACAGCATCCCCTTCGACACCGCCAGCAAGTTCAACCCCAGCGGCATCCGGCTGGGGTCGCCGTCGGTCACCACCCGGGGGATGGGGGAGGGGGAGATGGGGGAGATCGCGGACCTGGTGGCGACCCTGATCACACACCTGGAAGACCCCGGCGTCCACGATGACGTCCGCCGGCGCAGCCGCGCCCTCTGCGAGCGCTTTCCGCTCCCGTACTAATAAAGCCCGAATCGACCGAAGCGAACGCGCATCTGGGGCGCGGATGCGGCCTGAGGCTCGGCACGCCCGCATCCCAATCCGCATCGTCCGCTCGATCGATCCGGGCTTCTTCTAAACTTTCGGCGCGGTGCTGTTAGAGTCTCAGCTCGATCGCGTCCTCGGCTTCACGCCGGAGAAGTTCGGGCCGGCCGTCCTACCCTTCCTGGCCGCCCTGGTGGCCACTGCCATCGCCATCCTGCCGGCACGCTGGCTGGCCTTCCGGTTGGGCGCGGTCGCGCACCCCGGCGAGCGCGACATCCACAGCCAGCCGACCGCCCGGCTGGGTGGGATCGCCATGTACGTCGGCTTCGGCATCGCCGCCGCCATCTTCTCCACCCATCCCGACACGCTCGGCCTGTTGCTGGGCTCGGCCGCCATCACCACGGTGATGATCTTCGACGACCTGCGGCGGCTGCGACCGCTGCCCAAGTTGGGGCTGCAAGTCGGGGTGTCGCTGTTCTTCATCCTGGCGTTTAACCCGGTCTTCACCATCGGGTTCATCGCGCTGCCGGGTCTTGGGGTCATTACCTTCCCGGGGTGGGTCGCCATCCCGGTGACGCTCTTCTGGTTCGTCGCGCTGCAGAACACGATCAACCTGCTGGATGGGGTGGATGGCCTGGCCGCGGGGGTGGTGGCCATCGTGGCCGGCACCATCCTGTTGGCCGCCATCACCCAGCAGAAATGGGACATCGTGATCCTGGCCGGAGCGCTGATAGGCGCCTGCGTCGGCTTCCTGCTTTTCAACTGGCACCCGGCCCGGGTGTTCATGGGGGATGCGGGCAGCCACTTTCTGGGCTTCGCGCTGGCGGCGATCTCGGTGCTGTCGGTGGCCAAGGGGGCGGTGGTCTTCTCCCTGGCCGTTCCAATCCTGGCGCTCATCATCCCCATCCTGGACACCGCCTGGGCCATCGTCCGGCGCAGGCTGCGGGGCCGGTCCATCGCCGAAGCCGATGCGGAGCACCTCCACCACCGGTTGCTCGACTTTGGGCTGAGCCCTCGGGAGACCGCCCTCACCTTTTACTTCGGGACGGCGATTTTCGCCGCCGTCGGCCTGACGGTCTACGGCCACCACCGAGTGCTGCAGGGCGCCATTGTCCTGCTGCTGCTGGGGATCGCGGTCATTTTCCTGCGTCGCTGGCGGCGTCGATCAGCCCGGATCCACCGATCGGACGACGCAGATTGGGATGCGCGGCGAGATGAGCGGTAGGAGGCGACGAGCACGCGAGGGAGTGCATCCGTCGATGCATGACCGAGCGGGCGCAGGAGACGACGGCCCGCTCGCTCGCCCCGCGCCCAAGATGCAAGTTCGACTCGGTGGATTCGGGCTTCAGCTGGCTGCTTGATTGCGGCGCAAATTCAGCCGATGCTAAGCTTGAAGTCGGTTGAGAGCCCACCTTGCAGCGGTTGATGGCCGCCCGGCTGCCCGCCTGTCCGGCGTCGCCAGACAGCCGGCGGAGCCCGTGATGGCAGGCAACCGCGGTCCCACGGGGGCTGAGCTGGGGGGCCTGGGTCTTTTCCTGGCGGCGGCATTCATCGTGCCGTTCCTGGCCGGGCTGGCACTCGACGCGATCCTGCGGACCTCGCCGTTCTTCCTCTTCCTTGGGCTGCTGGCGGGCATCGCGGCGGCTGCAGGGGGCCTGTTCGCGCGCTGGAAACGCTATCAATGAGGGAGGCCGATGACGGCTGACCGCACTGTGCGAACCGCCATCGTGGCCACGGCCGTGGTGGCGGTCGCGGTGCTGGCGGGCATGGCATCCATCGGCCGGTTGCGCGCGGGCCTGGCTCTCGATCTCGGACTGGTGATAGGCGCCGCGAACGGGCCTATGATCCAGCGCTCCCTGCGGCTGGGAATGGGCTTTGGCGCCCTGAGCATGGTCCGGCTCCTGGTCCTGTCGGTCGTGGCGGTCGGACTGGGGCTGGCGCTCAGTCCGAGCCTGGCCTGGCTGGTGCTCGCAGGGGTGGCCGGGGCGCAGATCATCCTGGCCTTCGCCGGCGCCTGGGGGCTCCGGAGCCAATGATCTGGCTGCAGGAAGCGCCGATTGGTACCCATCCCACCATCAGCCTGTGCAACTCGCCCTTCTGCGCGCTGGATGTCGACAGCCTGATCTCCAGCGGGCTGGCCATCCTGATCACGCTGGCCATCGGCTTTGCGGTGGCCTATCGGCTCAGCCACGGCGTGCCCGGCAAGCTGCAGTTGGTCCTCGAGTTCTTGCTCTCCTACATCCGGCAGCAGGTCGAGGTGACCCTCGGTCCAACCGCCCGCTTCGTCATCCCGCTGGCCGCCACCATCGCGTTCTACATCCTGGTCGCCAACTGGATCGAATTCTTCCCGCTGGGGATTAGCCAGTACCTGATTCCGGCAAACTCCGACGTGAACCAGACCGTGGCCATGGCCCTGGTGGTCTTCATCATGACCAACTGGTATAGCGTCGGCGTGCTGGGGATCACAGGATACCTTCGCCGGTACACGAAACCCTTCGACGCCCCACTGGTGATTCGCGTCCCGTTCGTCTTGATCAACATCGTCGAAGAGATCGCCAAACCGCTGAGCCTGGCCCTGCGGCTCTTTGGCAACATCTTCGCCGGGGTGGTGATGATCTTCATCATTATCCAACTGGCACCGGTCTTCATCGCCTGGATCCCGCTGGTGGTCTGGAAGTTCTTTGACGTCTTCATCATCGGCACCATCCAGGCGTTCATCTTCATGCTGCTGACGATCATCTATTTCGGGCAGGCGCGCGAGGGTCTAGAAGAAGAGGGCCATGCGGAACACCGGTCTGAGCAGCCGGCAGCCGCGTAACAAGGAGGAGACGAAAGATGGTTCAGGCAAATGCGGTGGCGGCCGTTCTGCTCCAGGCCGACTCCATGGTTCATGCCATCGCCGTCGCGGGTGGGTTGATCGCCGCCGGGCTGGCGCTGGGCGGTGGCGCGATCTGCGCCGGGGTTGGCGACGGGCTGGCCGGCCACGCCACCATCAACGGCACGGCCCGCCAGCCGGAGGCCCAGGGGCGGCTGACCACGATCATGTTCCTGATCATCGGGCTGGCCGAGGGCATGTACTTCATCAACTTCGCCCTGGCCATCCTCTTCATCTTTGTCATCGCCGCGGGCGTGAAATAACGCATGGTGCCGCTCGACGCCGCGCCGCTGGGGCCGCTCCAGCTCAACGCCACGGCGGTCGTCGAGCTGATCGCCTTCTTGGTGATGCTGGGCATCCTGGCGCGCTGGGTCTATCCGCCGATCTTGCGGGCGGCCGAAGCCCGTCAGAAGCAGATCGGCGACCAGCTGGCGGCGGCGGAAAAGGCGCGCCAGGACGCGGAGCAGTACCTGAAAGACGCCGAGGCGTCGATCCAGGAAGCGCGGGTGGAGGGTCAGCGGATCATTGAGGCCGCTCGCCGCTCAGCCGAACAGGTCGCTCTGCAGGTGAAACAGCAGGCCGAAGCCGAAGCGAAGCGCATCCTGGAGCAGGCCGTCCGGGACATCGAGGCCGAACGGCAGCGGGCCATGTATGCCCTGCGGGACCAGGTCGCCGAGCTGGTCGTCACCGCGGCCCAGAAGGTCGTGGGGGAAACCCTCACCGCTGAGCGGCATCGGGAGCTGATCGAGCGGGCGATCGAGGAGGTCTCGGTGGCGGAGGCCATCCCCGGTGCCTAGGAGCAACGTCGCGCGCCGCTATGCGGAGGGCGCCTTCCAGCTGGCCATGGAGGAAAGCAACCTGGAGGGCTGGCGCCGCGAGATGGCGAGTCTCGACGACCTCCTGGGGGATGACGTCCTCCAGGCGGCCTTTGCCAACCCGGCGGTCGACATGCCGCGCCGGATGGAGCTGGCCAAACGGCTGGCTCCCGAGCTGGCGCCTGGGGCTCAGAACCTGCTCCGGCTGCTGATCGAGCACCGGCGGACCAACGAGATGGCAGCCATCCGCCGCGAATTCGATCGCCTGGCGGACGAGGCGTCCGGGATCGTGCACGTCACCCTGACGACCGCGGTTGCGCTCAGTGCCGCCGATCGCCAGCGGTACGAGCGGGGCCTGGCCGGGAGGCTGGGACGCAAGGTCACGCTCCGTCACGAAGTCGAGCCGCGTCTGGTCGCGGGTGCCACGATTCAAGTTGGTGATCGGCTGGTCGACGGTAGCGTATCGACCCAGTTCCAACGGCTCCGCCAGGAGCTGGCTGGGTAGGAGGGAGGAGGAGTGGGCATCCGGTCGGATGAGATCAGCAGCCTGATCAAACAACGCTTGCGGGAATTCGACGTCCCGGTCCTTTCTGCCGACGTCGGCATCGTCACCGAGGTGGGAGACGGGATCGCCCAGGTCTACGGTCTCCGCAGCGCCCAGGCGCTCGAGCTGCTCGAGTTCAAGGGCGGGATTAGCGGCGTCGCCTTCAACCTCGAGGAGGACTCGGTCGGCGCCATCATCCTGGGCCCCTTCGAGGAAATCCGCGAGGGCGACGAGGTCCGCACGACGGGCAAGATCATGCAGGTCCCGGTCGGTGAGGCGATGGTGGGGCGCGTGGTCAACGCGCTCGGGCAGCCCATCGACAACAAGGGCCCGATCAAGACCAGTGAATTCGCGCCGATCGAGAAAGTGGCGCCCGGCGTGATCACCCGGCAGCCGGTCAGTGCGCCGGTGGAGACCGGTATCAAGGCCATCGACTCGATTATTCCGATCGGCCGGGGCCAGCGTGAGCTGATCATCGGCGACCGCCAGACCGGCAAGACGGCCATCGCGCTGGACACCATCATCAACCAGAAGGGCAAGGACCTGATCTGCATCTACGTGGCCATCGGGCAACGCGCGGCCACCGTGGCCCAGGTGCGGGCCACCCTGGAACGCTTCGGAGCGATGGAGCACACCATCATCGTGTCCGCCACCGCGTCAGAACCCGCACCGCTCTGGTACATCGCTCCCTATGCGGCGTGCTCGATGGGCGAGTTCTTCCGCGACCGCGGCCAGGACGCACTGATCGTCTACGACGACCTCTCCAAGCACGCCTGGGCCTACCGGCAGATTTCATTGCTGCTGCGCCGGCCCCCCGGCCGCGAGGCCTATCCGGGGGACGTGTTCTACCTGCACTCCCGCCTGCTGGAGCGGGCCGCCCGGCTCAACAAGGACAACGGCGGCGGATCGCTAACCGCCCTGCCCATCATCGAGACGCTGGCTGGTGACATCTCGGCCTACATCCCAACCAATGTGATCTCCATCACCGACGGCCAGATCTTCCTGCTGACCGACCTCTTCTATGCCGGGATCCGGCCCGCCGTGTCGGTGGGGTTGTCGGTCTCACGGGTCGGCGGCGACGCCCAGTGGAAGGCCATGCGCCAGGTGGCCGGCCGGCTCCGCCTTGACCTCGCGCAGTATCGCGAGCTGGCGGCGTTCGCGCAGTTCGCCTCGGACCTGGACAAGCGGACCCGGGACCAGCTCGAGCGCGGGAAGCGGATGACCGAATTGCTCAAGCAACCGCAATACGAACCGGTGGCCATCCCCGATCAGGTGATGGCGATCTTCGCCGGGACCAACGGGTATCTCGATGACGTTCCGGCGGAGCAGGTCTCCGTCTTTGAGCGGGAGTTCGTCCAATTCATGAGGACCGCTCATCCGCAGGTCGGCGACCAGATTGCCAAGGACCGAACCATCTCGCCCGAGACCGAGAAGGCACTGCGGGCCGCCATCGAGGAATTCCGGAAGGGGAGCGCGTTCGTCCAGAAGCCCGCCGCCCCGGCGGCCCCGCCGGCCGAGGCCGCTCCGCCTCAACCCGCCGGTCCGCTGCAGCGGGCGCGGGCCGCGGTGGAGCGGGAGGAGCGAAAGGAAACCTAGTGTCCCGAGCCAGAAATTCGTTGCAAATTCATCGGCCTGGGCGGCCGGGCGCCTGCGGCGCGGATGCCGGCGTTAGGGGGCCCGGCGCCAGTCGTCACCTATCGACGGATAGGCTCCTCCTTCCGCCACCCCCGCCGAGGCCGCGACTTTATCAACGAACCTCCGGCCCGGGACACTAGATGGCGACCCTCGCCGAGATCCGTCGGCGGATTGCCAGCCTGCGGAACACTCAGCAGATCACCAAGGCCATGGAGGCGGTCGCCGCCTCCAAGCTCCGACGGGCGCAGGCCCGGGCGCTGGGCGCGCGGCCCTACGCGGAACGCATGTCCGAGGTGCTGAGCGAAGTCGCCAGCCGGGTCAGCGGCTTTCGGCATCCCTTCCTGGAGACCCGGCCGGTCCAGGCGCGGCTGCTGATCCTGATCACGGCTGACCGGGGCCTGGCCGGCGGCCTGAATGTCAATGCCCAGCGCGTCGCCCTCCAGTACCTGCAGGGGGGTGCGCGTGGGTCGCTGGTCAGCCTCGGCCGCAGAGGCCGGGATTTCTTCCGGCGGTTGCAGGTCCACATCGTGGCTGACACGTCCCAGCTCGGAGACCGACCGGACCTCAAGGACATTCTCCCCTCGGTCACGGCGGCGATCGACGAGTACCTGGCGGGTCGCGCCGACGAAGTGGCCCTCGCCTACACCCGGTTCCACTCGGTCAGCCGGCAGCAGCCGCTGGTGGTGCCCCTGATCCCGGTCCGCCTGCCAGAACGGCGGGAGGGTCCACGGGTTGACTACCTGTACGAGCCCGACCCGGAGACGGTGCTCACGGCCCTCCTGCCCCGTTATGTGGAAGCCCAGGTATACGCCGCCCTGCTTGATAACCTGGCCAGTGAGCAGGCGGCCCGGATGGTAGCCATGCGAAATGCTACTGACAACGCAGGCGAGCTCATCGATGACCTGACGTTACTTCGCAACAAGGTTCGCCAGGCAACTATCACTAAGGAACTGAGTGAAATCGTGGGCGGCGCCGAGGCGCTGACCGGCGGGAGGTAGGATGGCCGTCACCGAGAAAGCCAGGACGAAAGCGCAGACGAAGAAGGCCGGGGTGGGGCGGGTGGCGCAGGTCATCGGCCCGGTGGTCGACGTGGTCTTCGAGTCGGAAGACCTTCCCGAGATCAACCACGCGCTCGAGATCGAGCGCCCGACTGGCAGGTTGGTGCTGGAAGTCCAGCAGCATCGCGGCAACAACGTGGTCCGCACCATTGCCATGGACACCACCGACGGGCTGGTGCGGGGCACCGAGGTCCGGGACACGGGCGGCCCCATCACGGTCCCGGTGGGGAAGGGAGTCTTGGGCCGGATGCTCAACGTGATCGGCGAACCCATCGACGGCAAAGGAAAGGTTGAGTCGGAAGCCCGCCGGCCGATCCACCGCGCAGCCCCGCCAGTCAGCGAGCAGGAGGTGGGGACCAGCATCCTGGAGACCGGCATCAAGGTCATCGACCTGATCTGCACATTTGCCAAGGGCAGCAAGATCGGCCTGTTCGGCGGGGCCGGGGTCGGGAAGACGGTCATCGTCATGGAATTGATCCGCAACATCGCGACCGAGCACGGCGGGTTCAGCGTGTTCGCCGGCGTCGGGGAGCGCACCCGGGAAGGCAACGGCCTCTGGATCGAAATGAACGAGTCCGGCGTCATCGACAAGACGGCCCTCGTGTTCGGCCAGATGAACGAACCCCCGGGCGCCCGCGCGCGAGTCGGCCTGAGCGGGCTGGCCATCGCGGAGTACTTCCGAGACGACCTGGGCTCTGACGTCCTGCTGTTCATCGACAACGTGTTCCGGTACACCCTGGCCGGCAGCGAGGTTTCCGCTCTGCTGGGCCGGATGCCGTCGGCGGTCGGCTATCAGCCCACGCTGGCCACCGAGATGGGCGACCTGCAGGAGCGGATCACCTCGACGAAAAAAGGATCGATCACGTCGGTACAGGCCGTGTTCGTGCCCGCCGACGACTACACCGATCCTGCCATCGCGACCACCTTCGCCCACCTGGGCGCCACCGTGAGCCTGTCGCGGGCCATCGTGGACCGTGGCATCTATCCGGCCGTTGACCCGCTGGATTCGTTCTCCCGCATCCTGCAACCGGATATCGTCGGCGATGAGCATTACCGGGTGGCGCGAGGGGTGCAGCAGGTGCTCCAACGAAACAAAGAGCTCCAGGACATCATCGCCATCCTGGGGCCCGATGAGCTGTCCGAGGACGACAAGCTGATCGTGGCGCGGGCGCGGAAGATCGAGCGCTTCCTCTCGCAGCCGATGTTCGTGGCGGAGGTCTTCACCAACCGGCCGGGCAAGTACGTCCCCCTCAAGGAGACCATCCGTGGCTTCGCCGAGATCCTCGACGGCAAGCACGACGCCCTGCCCGAGCAGGCGTTCTACATGCAGGGCACCATCGACGACGTCGTCGAAGGCGCGAAGCAATCGTGATGGCGCAAAGATGACGGCGATACCTACTTGTTGTGCCGGAGGAAAGGATGAGCGCCGCTTGGCCGGAGCGAAGCGGAGGCGCAGCTGTCGCTGCGGCTTGCGGCAGGAAAGGATCCGGCAAGGGTTCCTTTCCTTGGGCTAAGTGGCCAAGCTCCACGTCGACATCGTCACCGTGGAGGGCCGCCGGTTTGCCGGCGAGGCCGACTTCGTGGTCGCGCCCGGCTCGGAGGGCGAGCTCGGCATCTTGCCCCATCACATCCCGCTGCTGACGCCGCTGAAAGTCGGCACCATCAAAGTCGTGAATGACGGGACGGACCAGTTCTTCTTCGTGTCGGGCGGGTTCCTGGAGATCCGCCCCGACCAGGTCACCGTGCTGGCCGATTCGGCCGAGCGCGCGGAGGACATCGACGAAGCGCGCGCCGAGGAAGCCCGCCGCCGAGCCGAACGGCTGCTGGACGAACGGGTCTCGACCGCCGATCAGACACAGGTCGCCGCCGCCCTGGCCCGGGCGGAAGCGCGGTTGCGGATTGCCGAATTGCGCCGCCGGGCGCGTCGCTGACCGTGAGGACTATTCGGGTACCCTAAGCCCGTGGCCCAACTGCTGATCGAGGGGGGTTCACGCCTGGTCGGGCAGGTTCGGATCAGCGGGTCGAAGAACGCGGTGCTGCCCATCCTGGCGGCGTGCCTGCTGACCGAGGACGAGTGCCGGCTCACGAATGTTCCCGAGATCGAGGACGTGCACACCATGCGCCAGCTGCTGCAGAGCCTGGGCGCCGAGGTCACCCATCCGGAGCGGGGGCAGTTGCGCCTGCGGGCCGCCCGCCTGGCGTCCGCCGAAGTTCCGACGGCCATTGCCAGGCGGATGCGTGCCTCATTCCTGCTGATGGGCCCTTTGCTGGCTCGCACCGGTGAGGCACGGGTGGCCAAGCCGGGCGGCGACGACATCGGGATGCGCCGGGTTGAGCAACACATCGTCGGCCTGCGCCTCATGGGAGCCCAGGTCGACGTGAAGGACGGGGACTACGTGGCCCACGCCCGGCGCCTGCACGGCGCCACCATCCATCTCGACATGCCGACGGTCACCGGCACCGAAAACCTGATGATGGCGGCGGTCACTGCCGAGGGTGTGACCACGATTCATAACGCGGCTCGCGAGCCACATGTGGTCGACCTGGCCCGTTTTCTGGGAGGCATGGGAGCCCAGGTGCGGGGGGCGGGCACGGACGTCATCCAGGTGGAAGGCGTTCGCGAGCTGGGTGGCACGCGCCACCACGTGATCCCGGACAACATCGAAGCCGGCACCTATGCCATCGCCGTGGCAGCCACCGGCGGGGAAGCCATCCTCGAGGATGTCGACCCATCGCATCTGCGCGCGCTCATTCTCAAGCTGCGGGCGGCCGGCGTGCACGTGGAAGAACAAGGCCGCGGCCTCCTGGTGGAGGCCTCGAACCCGTTGCAGGCGGTCGACGTGACCACCTGGACGCACCCCGGTTTCCCCACCGACCTCCAGGCGCCCTATCTCAGCCTGATGACCCAGGCCGAGGGCCACTGCGTCGTTTCCGAAGCGCTCTTCGAGAACCGGTTCCAGCACGTGGCCGAGCTGAACAAGCTGGGGGCGGATATCCGGGTCGAGGGGCGCAGCGCCCTGATCCACGGGCCCACCGTGCTGCAGGCCGCCCGGGTTCGGATTCCGGACATTCGGGCGGGAGCCGCCCTGGTGGTGGCCGGCCTGTGCGCGCAGGGGACGACCGCCCTCGACAATGTCTACCACCTGGACCGGGGCTATGAGGAGATCGACGCCAAGTTCCAGCGGCTGGGCGCCAACCTGACCCGGGTCGAGGCGGGCGGCGACGAACGCGACGACCTCTCCAAGGTGGTGGGCGACTAACGTGTCCCACTGCAGGTCATGAACCTCTCCAAGAAGCTCGGCATCGATATGGGTTCGAGCTCCATGGTGGTCTACGTCAAAGGGGACGGCGTGGTGCTCAACGAGCCGTCGCTGATCGCGACCGATGAGCACGGCATGCGCGTGCTGGCCCTGGGGACCGCCGCCCTCCAGATGGTGCGGCGCGGCGATGGGGCGGTCACCGCCCTTCGGCCAGTCCGGGATGGCGATGTGATTGACCAGCGGGTAGCCGGGCTGGCGCTGCAGCACTTCGTGGCCCGGGTCTGCGGCCGGCAGCGGATCTTCCGGCCCGACCTGATGCTGTCCATCCCCTCCACGGTCACGGGGGTCCAGCGGCGCGCGGTGCTGGAGGCGGGCATGCGGGCGGGGGCCAAGACCGCCTACCTCATTGAGAAGCCCCTGGCCGCCGCCATTGGCGCCGGCCTGCCCATTGCGACCTCAGCCGGGCTGGCCGTCTGCCATCTCGGAGCGGGCCGGACCGAGGCGGCCGTGGTGGCGGAGGGCGCGATGGTCGCGGTGCGCAGCTTGCGCGTCGGGGGGGCGGCCCTCGACGCCACCATCGCGGCGGCCGTCCGGCACACCCACGGCATCCGACTTGCGGATGGGGAGGCGGAGCGGCTGAAGATCAGCATCGGGGCGGCCGTCTCGGTCGCGGATGACGCGGTCCTGGAGGTCGACGGGTCGGATGGGGAAGGGCGGCCCCAGCGGGTCCGCATCAGCGGCGGCGAAGTGCGCGCCACCCTGGCCGAATCGCTGGAGGCGATTGCGGCCGGGCTCGGCCAGCTCATCCAGGAGGCGCCCGAACAGGCGCGAGAGTCCGTGCAGCGGACCGGCGTCACGCTCACGGGCGGCGGCGCGCTGCTGCGTGGGCTTGCCGATTTCCTGGCCCAGCGGATCAGTGTCCCGGTGCGGGTCGCCACCGATCCCCAGGTGAGTGTGGCGGCGGGGGCCGGCCTCGCCCTGGAGAATTTCCATTTGCTCAAAGGAGGGCAACACTACATCACGTGATGGCGCGCCCGGTCGTGATCGTCAGCGGGAGCGTACGCGAGGCCCTTTTTGCCCAGCCGCTGGTCCGGACGCTGGAGGGGGCGTCCGTCTTCGCCCCCCGCCAGAGTCTCGATGTGTTCCACCTGCACACGGTGGGGCACGGCTTTGCCATCCGGCCGGGGGTTGGTCTTTTGGGGGCCTGGCGGCGGCTGCGCACCCTGCCCGCGACGCTGGTGGTGGTGCCGCCGCCAGTGGCGGCCGCGACGGTGGCGCTCGCCTATCTCTCCGGCATCCAGCGGCGGGTTGGCATGGCGAGCCGCGGCGATTGGTGGACCACCGAGTCCGTTCCGGTGGCGGACGGCCTGCACCCGGTGGATGCCATCGCCCGCCTGGCCGCCCGGATCGTGCCTGGCGTCGAGCCGCCGGGCGGGCCGCGGCTCGAGCCGGCTCGAGTTCGCCGGGAGCGTCTGGAGGCCCGGTTGCAGGCGGCTGGCATCGGCGCCCATGATCGGGTCCTGGTCGCCATCCCGGGAGGAGGCGACTGGGTCCACCGAGGGCCGCGAACGCGGTGGCCAGCCGAGCGATTTGCGGTGCTGGTCAACCAGCTCCGTCCCGACCTACTGGTCGTGGTGCGGGGCGTTGGTGACGAGCGGCCGGTGCGGGAGCTGCTGGCCGGCGTCCCCCTGCGGACGGCCGTGGTCGACCTGGGTGCGATCCTGCCCGAGGACCTGGCCACGCTGGCGCAGCGCAGTCTGCTGGTGATTGGCCATGACGGCGATGCGCTGCACGCGGCCGCCGCCGGCGGCGGGCGCTCGCTGGCACTCCTCGGTCCGGGAGAGGTGGCGCCCTACGGGCCGAACAGCGCGGCGGTCCGGGTGGCCGCACTCGAGAAGATGCCCGCCCGCGAGGCGGTCGAGGCCGCCCACCGTCACCTGGGGCTCGCCGCCCACGCCTGACCTGCGGGTCGCCATCGACGCCCGCGCCATGGCGTCGGCCCAACAGGGGAGCGGCGTGGGCGGCTCCGTGGTGCTGCTCGTCCGCGAACTCGAACAGCTGGGTGGCGTGCAGTTGATCCTGACTCAGACGTCCGGGATGCCCGTGGTCGGCCCGCACCTGCTGATGCCACTGCGGGCTCGCCTGGCGCGGGCGGAGGTCTTCCACGGCCCCGCGCACAGCCTGCCGCTGACCCGGCTCGGCATTCCCAGCGTGGTCACCATCAACGACCTGGCCATCTACGACCATCCCGAGTGGTTCCCCGACCGGCAGTGGGTGAGCACCCGGGTGCTGGTGCCGCGCTCGGTGCGCAGCGCCCGGATCGTGGTGTGCCCATCCCAAGCGACCCGCCGGTCCCTGCTCGAACGCTTCCGAATGCCGCCAGACCGTTGCCGGGTGATTTCCCTCGGCGTCGACCCGGTGTTCGCCGCCAGTGCGCCGCCTTCCGAGCGGGCCCGCCTGCGTCAGTCGTTCCGGTTGCCGGAGCGGTTCATCCTCCAGGTGGGCACGGTCTCACCCAGGAAGAACTTCGTGGGCACGCTGCGCGCCCTGGCCGCCATCCCGGCGACCGAGCGCGTGCCGTTGGTGGTGGCCGGCGAGTTCGGCTGGAAATTCGAACCGGTGCTGGGGGCGGTGCACGACCTCGACCTCACCGACTGGGTGCGCTTTTTGGGCTATGTCCGGCCGCGGGACCTCCCCACGCTCTACCAACTGGCCAGTCTCTTCGTGTTTCCGTCACTCGACGAGGGTTTCGGGCTCCCCATCCTGGAGGCGTTTGCCGCCGGGACGCCGGTGGTGGCAGCCGATGCCGGGTCCATCCCAGAGGTGGCGGGTGACGCCGCGTGGCTGGTCCCGGCGGAAGATACCGGCGCTTTCGCGTCGGCGATGCACACCCTGCTGACCGACGGCGATCGTGGAGCCCCCCTGGTGGAACGGGGACGTCGGCGCGCGGCTGGATTCACCTGGCGGGCAACGGCGCAGGCCTACCTCAGGATCTATCGTGAGGCGGCCGGCCGGCCGTCTCCAGCACCGTCCACGTCTGCGACGCCGCCCGTTCCCAGCTGAACCCGGCGCTCCACGCTGCCCCGCGCTGGATGAGCTGCTGGCGCAGGGGGACCTCGGTGGCCAGCCGACGCAGGGCCGCCGTCCACGGGGGAACCTGGTGGGGGTCGGCCAGCAGCGCCGCCTGGCCGGCGATCTCTGGCAGCGACCCGGCCGTGGAGGCCAGCACCGCGGTGCCGCAGCGCATCGCTTCCAGCACCTCGAAGCCGAAGCCTTCGAAGAGGGAGGGCAGGGTCAGCGCCAGCGCCCCGCCATACAGGGCGGGAAGATCTTCCCGCGGCACGTACCCGAGCACCTGAACGCCATCGCCGGCCGACGGCTGGTGGCTCGGTCCGGCGAGCACCAGCCCCGCCGTCAACCCGCTCCGCCGGGCGGCCTGGAAGGCGGCCAGCAGGAGTGGCAGATTCTTCCGTGGATGCGCGCGCCCCAGGTACAGGAAATAGGCGGATGGGAGTCCGTACCGATCTCGCACTCGAGCCATCTCATTGGTGGTCGGAGGCCGAAAGGTCTCATCAACCCCGGAATGAATCACCGCGATTCGCTCAGGGGACACGCGGTAGAAGCGGCGCAGATCATCGGCCGTCGCCTGTGAGACCGCGATCAGGCGGGCGGCCCGACGGGCCATGGAGCGGGTCATCCACTCCAGATACAGCCACGCCGCCGGGCGGTAGGCCGACGGGACGTGGCGGTGACCGACATCATGGATGGTGACCACCGCCGGCAGGTCCAGGAACAAGGGCAGCACGTGGCTGGGCACGAAGACCACATCCGGCTGCTCGGCTCGCAGGGCGCGACGAAACCGCCAGTGGGTCCACAGTCGCGGGAATGGCAGGAGGCGCCACTCGACGTTGGCGGGTGACCACGCGGGCGGCGACGCTGTGTTGGCGTAGAGGCGCATCGTGTGGCCGCGATTGGTACGGGCCAGGTGGGTGATGATCTCCCGCGCATAGACTTCGGTCCCCGAAGGATTCGGGCGCACAGCCGGGCTCGCATCAAGAGCCAGTAACATCACCAGTCATGATGCGCGAGGCTGCCGCCGTCTCGCCAGACGCGGCGGCGGCGGTTGATGACCGGGTCGCCATCGATCTCCTGTTCGCGGCGCCCCCATTCACCGGCCTGGACCATCATGCCCTGCACATCCTGCGGGGACTCGCGGAGGTGGGGTGGCCGGTCGATGTGTGGGTCAGCCGCCAGGTCGCCCCGGCCATCGCTCTCGACGCGCGGAGCCACCGGCTGGTGCCGTTTCCTACGCCGCCGCGGCCACTCCGGCTGGGATGGGAGCAATGGATGGTGCCCTGGCGCTTCGGTCGCCATCCGCGGGGCTACGGGCTGCTGCACGCGGTGACCGGGGTGGCTCCGATCCTGTGCGATATCCCGCTGGTGGTGACGGTCCCGGATCTCACGTTTCGTTTGTCCCCCCAGGATCTCCATCCTAGAGCTCGCCTGTACTTCGGCACCCTGGTGCCGGCCAGCATCCGCCGGGCGCGGCGGGTGATGGTGTCATCGGAAGCGGTACGGCGGCAGGTCATCGACCTCTTTGGCGTCGATGCCGATCGGGTGACCGCCATCCCGCTGTGCGCGGAAGCGTTCTTCGTTGCGCCGCCCGCCGACGTGGTGGTACAGACGCGCAAGCGCTACCGGCTGCCGGAGCGGTACGTGCTTTCGGTGGGCACCATCGATTCCCGCAAGGACCTCAGCCGGTTGCGGGCCGCCTATGACCTGCTGCCGCCCGACTGTGCGGACGTGGCCTTGGTGTTTGCGGGGCGCACTGCCTATGGGGCAGAACGCCTGGCGCAGCGGCTGGGTCGCCAGCCCAAGCGGGGCCATGTGATCATGCTGGGGTACGTGCCGCGCGAAGACCTGCCGGCACTGTACGCGGGAGCCTCCGCCTTTGTCTACCCATCCCGCTACGAGGGCTTCGGGCTGCCGGTGCTGGAGGCCATGGCATGCGGCGCTCCGGTCATCGTGTCGTCCGCCGGCGCCCTGGCGGAGTTGGTGGGGAATGCCGGCGTGGTCCTGCAGACCGCCGACCCGGCGGAGCTGACCCAGGCCATCGAGCGTCTGCTGCGCTTTGCCCCGGACCGCGACGCGCTGCGCCAGCGCGGCCTCGCCCGGGCGCGGCAGTACACGCCGCGGCGGCTGGGGGAAGCGACGGTGCGTGTGTACCAGGAGGCGCTGCGCGGGTGACGCGGATCGAGATCCTGGGAGTGCCAGTGGATGCGGTCACCGAGCCCCAAGCCCTGGAGTGGGCGGTGCAGGCCCTGGCGAACGGCCGCCCTCGCCAGGTGGCCACCGTCAATCCGGAGTTCGTGATGCGTGCCCGTCGCGATCCAGAGTTTGCGGCGGCGCTCCGGCGGGCCGACCTCTGCCTGCCGGACGGCGCCGGTCTCCTGTGGGCGGCCCGGCGCCAGCAGCAGTCGCTGCCATCGCGCATCGCGGGGGTCGACTTTGTGCGCGCCCTGGCCCGGGCCGGCGCGACCCGCGGCTGGCGTTTCTTCTTGCTCGGCGCAGAACCCGGCGTGGCCGAGGCGGCCGGGCTGGCTTTATGCCGTGAGTATCCGGGGCTACAGGTAGCCGGGACCCTCGCCGGATCACCGGATGTCGCCATGGACCCGGTGACCGTCGGGGCCGTGCGCGGGTCGCGAGCCGACATCCTGCTGGTTGCCTACGGTGCCCCCGCCCAGGACCTGTGGATCGCGCGCAACCTACCGGCCACCGGGGCGCGGTTGGCGATCGGGGTGGGCGGGGCGCTCGACTTCATCGCCGGTCGCACCCGCCGGGCTCCGCGCTGGATGCAGGATCGCGGCCTGGAGTGGCTTCACCGGCTGGCTCAGCAGCCCTGGCGCTGGCGGCGCATGCTGGCCCTGCCGCACTTCGTCATGCGGGTGATGGTGGAACGCCGCCCGTCCAGGACCTGATGGCGCGGGTCGACCTGCACCTGCACACCGAATACTCTAAGGACTCGATGAGCCGGCTGGCCGACGTGGCCGCCCGGGCCCGGATGGCCGGCCTGACCCACCTGGCGGTCACCGATCACAACACCATCGAGGGCGCTCGCCGAATGCAGGATGTCTCCAGCCTGCCCGTTATAGTCGGGGAAGAGATCATGACCGCGGAGGGCGAGCTCATCGGGCTCTTCCTCAAGGAGCCTGTGCCGCCCGGAATGAGCGCCTCCGACACCGTGCGCGCGATCCGCCAGCAGGGGGGCCTCGTGTATCTGCCCCATCCCCGCGATCCATACCGGCACGGCCTGAGCGCGGCCGGCCTGGCGCAGGTGCGCGACGAGGTCGACATCATCGAAGTCTTCAACAGCCGCTGCCTGCGCCCATCCTCCAACGCTGAGGCCCTGGCGCTGTCGGCGTCGATGCGCGCCGCGCGGTCGGCCGCCAGCGACGCCCACACCCTGCGCGAGATCGGTCGCTCATTCGTGGAAGGGTCCGACTTCCAAGACGGCGCCGGATTGCTCCGCTGCCTGGCTGCTGGACAGATGACCCAGCGCCGCTCCAGCCCCAGCATCCACCTCCTCAGCCGGGTGGCCGCCCTGCGACACCGGCTGGGCGGGCGCCCCGGCGCCTCGTGATGGCGTTCCGCCGCTGGCAAGACCTGGATAGTGGCGCCGTCCTGCGCATCCTGGTCTTCGTCGCCATCTTCAGCCTGGCGGCCCTGCCCCCGGTCGACCCGGACCTCTTCTGGCACCTCACCAACGGCCAGGTCATCCTCCAGTCCGGCTGGCCCCACACCGATCTCTACTCGTTCAGCGCGCCCGGCCATGCCTGGGTGATGCACGAGTGGTTGGCGGATCTGGCCATGGCGCTGATCGTGCGCGCCGGGGGCCTGCCCCTGCTGGTCGCCCTCTTCGCCGGCCTGGTCACCATCACAGCCGCCTGCCTCTACTGGCTGCTCCGGCGCGGGGGGCTGCACCCCACCCTGGCCGCCATCCTGACCATGGCCGGCGCCCTGGCCGGCTCGACGGCCTGGGGGGCGCGCCCCCAGGTGCTGAACGTGACCTGCTTCGCCGTCCTCGCCTGTGGGCTCTGGCTGCACCGGGAGGGAAAAGTGCCGGCCTGGTGGGTGGCGCCCTACCTGTGGGTGTGGGCCAACCTGCATTCCGGATTCCTGAGTGGAGTCATCCTGGTGGGGCTGTTCCTGGCCGGCGAAGGCGTAGAGGCGTGGCGCAACCACGATGCGCGGGCGCTCCGGCGGCTGCGCGGCCTGGCGCTTTACGGCCTGGGCGGCCTGGCCCTCGCCTTCGTCAATCCGTATGGGTGGGACACGGTGCTCTTCCCGCTGGGCACGCTGTTCTCGCCATTGATTCAGAACAACATCCAGGAATGGGCGTCCCCCGACTTCCACTCCCTGGCTGGTCATTTGCTGGAGGGGATCCTCTTTGTGGTGCTGGCCGGCCTGGGGACCGGACGGGTGAAGGCGCGGCTGGCCGACTGGCTCTGGACCCTCGCTTTCCTCTACCTGGCGCTTTCCTCGCAACGCCACGTGCCCCTCTTCGTCCTGGCCGCCGCCCCCCTGATCGGGCGCAGCGCCCAGGCCTTGCTCGCGGTGGGGGCGGAGATCGTGCCCCGGGTATCGAAGGCACCTGCGCAGCGGGTCGCGTTGATCGCCACGCCCATCGCGCCGGCCCGCAGCCGTGCCATGGCCCTGGTCAACGGAGCCATCCTGGTGGGGGTGGCCGCCGGCATGCTCGGCTATCGCGCGCTGCCGAACCTGCGGCCTTCGCAGGAGGCCGCCTCCATCGCGGCGGCCTATCCAGTGGTCGGCGCCGACGCTCTGCTGCGAGAGGGCCGAGCGCTGCGCGTGCTCAACTACTACGACTACGGCGGCTACTTGATCTATCGCTTGTGGCCCTCGGGGAGCCACGTCTTCATCGACGGCCGGGTGGAGGTCTATGGGCCGGGGGTCTTCAGCGATTACCTGGCGGTGAGTTACGCGTCGCCGGGGTGGCATGACGTGGTGCAGCGGTACGCGCCGGACGCCATCGTGCTGCCCACCTGGCACCCACTGGTGGGCGCGCTGTCCAAGGACCCGAACTGGCGGACACTCAGCGCCGACCGCGTGGCCACCGTCTTTGTCGCTAACGTGGCAGGGAGTCAATGAGTGGTCCCGTGTCTATCAGCGGCGTGCTGCCTGCCTTCAACGAAGAAGCGAACCTGGAACGGGCGGTCAGTCGGCTGGGTCAGGCGCTGGCGGCGTTCGCTGGTGAGTTCGAGATCATCGTCGTGGATGATGGCAGCCGGGACGGCTCGGCCGCGCTGCTCGCGCGGCTGCAGGCCCGCGCGTCATATCTGGTGGTGGTCCGGCACGACCGCAATCTCGGCTACGGCGCCGCCCTCCGGTCGGGGTTTGGGCGAGCCCGCTTCCCCTGGGTCTTCTTCATGGATGCCGACAACCAGTTCGATCCGTCGGAGATCGAGCTCTTGCTGGACCGCCGCGCCGAGGCCGACATGGTGATCGGCTATCGCTCGGTGCGACGGGACCCCTTCACGCGTCGGCTGAACGCGTGGGCCTTCTTCACCCTGGTCCGGGTGCTCTTCGGGTACCTGGCGCGGGATGTCAATTGCGCCTTCAAGCTGATCCGGCACGAGCTGCTGGACGACCTGGCCCTGCGCTCGGCTGGCGCCCTGATCAACACCGAAATGCTGGCCCTGGCGCGGCAGCGAGGCGCGCGCATCATCGAGGTCCCGGTTCATCACTTTCCGCGGACGGCGGGCACTCAGACCGGAGCTCGGCCGGCGGTGGTCCTGCGGGCCTTTCGGGAACTCATTGCGTTACGCCGGACCCTGGGAGGGCGCCGATGAGCGAGATCTCGATCGTCATCCCGGCCTACAACGAAGCGCGGCGCTTGCCCGCCACCCTGGACCGCATCGAGGCGCACCTGCGATCGCGGGGCATCGCGGCCGAAGTCATCGTGGTGGACGATGGCAGCACGGATCAGACCGCCGCCGTGGTCTCGAGCCACGCCCGCACGTGGCCGGCGCTGAAGCTGGTGTCGGCCCCGGTCAACGCCGGCAAGGGCCGGGCGGTCCAGCTGGGGATGGCGGCAGCCACCGGGCGCTATCGCGTGTTCAGTGACGCCGACCTGAGCGTGCCCATCGAGGACATCGAGCTCCTGCTCAAGCCCCTGCAGAGTGGAGCCGGGGTGGCGATTGCCTCGCGAGGGCTGAAGGAGTCACAGATCGAGCTCCATCAACCGTGGTACCGGGAGACCATGGGCAAGATCTTCAACAAGCTGGTGCAGACCTTCGTGCTGGCCGGGATTCACGACACCCAGTGCGGCTTCAAGGCCTTCTCGGCGGAGGTGGCCACCAAAGTGTTTCCCCCGCTGCAGACCCGCGGGTTCGGATTCGACGTCGAAGTGCTCTACCGGGCGCGCGCCCTCGGCTACACCATCGTGGAGGTCCCCACCCGCTGGATCAACAGCCCCCAGAGTCGGGTCAACCCCATCTGGGACTCGTCGGCGATGTTCCTCGAGCTGCTCGCCATCCCGGCTCGAGTCCGCCGGCATCCGGGCTAAGCCCGGCTAAGCCAGGGGGAGGCGGCGAGGCACGAATCGGGCCGCCAGGCAGCGGGCGTACCAACGGAGGTAGTGGGGGAGGAGCGCGAAGACGCGGAAGCGGCTCTGCCCCTTCGTCCGGTCCCGCCAGGTGGTCGGGAGTTCGGCCAGCCGCATCCCCAGCAGGTGGGCCTTCACGGTCAGCTCGAGCCCCAGCTCGAAGCCACCCGACGATTCGATGGTGACCCGGTTCAGCAACCGGCGGCTGTACAGGCGGAAGTTGCTGGTGGCGTCGTGAATGGGCAGGGCGCCCAGCCGATACAGGGACAGCCCGGCGGTTCGCGACAGCAGCGCCTTCAGCCTGGGCCCCCCGACCTGGCGCCCGCCGCGCATGTAGCGCGAGGCACTGACCACGTCCGCCCCGGCGCGCGCCAGGGCCAGCATGCCGTCCACCGCCTCCGGCTCGTCTGACCCGTCGGCCATCATGACCACCACGTAGGGCGCCGTCGAGACGGCGAAGCCGGTCCGGATGGCATTCAGCACGCCCCGGCCCAGCTGGTTGCGCTGCAGCTGCACCTCGGGCATCTCGGCCTGCAGGGCTTTGACCGGCGGGACCGTCGTGTCGGCATCGAAGTCGTAGACAACCAGGACCTGGCGGGGCCGGGCCGCCATCGAGGCACTCAGGTGGCGGAGCACCGAGGCGATGTTGTCGCCCTCGTTGTAGACCGGCAGGATGATGGAGACGACCGGGTCGTCTCTGCCCGGCGCCACCTAAATCCGGCCCACCGACATCTCGTGGGTGATCCAGGGGATCACCTCGTCGAGCATCTCCGCGAGGGTGGTGGTCGCGGTGAAGCCCAGCAGGCGCTGGGCCTTGCGCACATCGGGCACGCGGCGCGGCACGTCGTAGGGATAGGGCGGATCGTGGGCCAGCCGCAGCGGCCCGTTGCTGGTCCCCTTCGCCTTGCGCCAGATGACCTGGGCCAGGTCGGCCACCGTGGTGGACTGCGCCGTGGAGAGGTTGAAGTCTTCGTTTTTGGCCGCCGCCGACTCCACGCACAGCCGGATGCCGCGGGCCAGGTCGCCGCCATACGTGTAGTGCCGGACCTGGCCGCCGTCGCCGAGGATGTGGAGGGGATTCTGGCCCGCCAGGACCTTGTGGACCAGGTCGGGCACCACGTGGCTCAAGGCCAGCTTCACGTTGCCGCTCTGGATGTCGCTGTCGCGCAGGGCTCGACGCTCGCCGACCCCGACGCAGTTGAAGGGGCGGATGATGGTGTAGGGCAGCTGGTGCTGCAGCCAGGCCGCTCGGGCGAAATACTCCGCGGCCAGCTTCTGGAATCCGTACGCCGAACTCGGTGGCGGGCTGGACAGCTCGGCCCCCTCCGGCGTGGGGAACACGGTGGCTCGCTCGAACACCATGCTGCTGGACAGAACGTTGATCTTCTGCAGCCGGCCCTGCCGGAAGGCCTGGATAGCGGCGTCGAACGCCGCCGCCACGATGCGCTCGTTCTCGGCCAGCAGGTCGTAGGCGAACTCGTGGAAGTAGCTGATGCCGCCCACCATGGCGGCCGCCGCGATCAGCTGGTCGCAGTCGCCTGCCAGCCTGGTGAGCAGCTCGACGTCCTTGGCGTCCCCCTCGACGAGGGTGTACCCGGGGTCATTGTCGAACGTCCGGGCGACCGGCCCGTACTTGCTGAAGTTGTCGACGCCGATCACCTGGTGGCCGGCGCTGAGAAGTTCCGGGACCAGGTAGCCACCAATGAAGCCCGCCGATCCGGTGACGAGGATCTTCACAAGCGGATGCCGCGACCGAACAGATCCCAGACGTCGACCACCTCGCGCCCGTCCAGCTCGATGGTGCGATAGACGTGGTGCGGGGCGGCCACGATCAACACGTCGGCTTCCCGCAGCACCTCATCCAGCGGCCGCAGGGTCGAGTCCTGGACATAGGGATCCGTGCACAGGACCCGCGCCCCTTTGAAGGTGGCCAGCTTCTTTAACTTGTAGCTGAGGGAGCTACGCGCGTCGTCGGACTCGGCTTTGAACGCCATGCCGAGGATCCCGAGGGTGCGGCCGTCCAGCGACCGGCGGTGGTTGAGGGTGTCGATGATGTAGCCGGGCAGCCCCTCGTTGATCAGCATGGCCGAGTGGCCGAGGGGAAAGTGATCCGGGCAAAAGGCCGCCAGCTGCATGGTGTCCTTGAGCAGGCACGGACCCGCGGCGAAACCCGGACCCGGCAGGTCCGCCGCCCGGGGGTAGCCGTGGCGGACCGCCTCCAGCACCCGGCCGTAGTCCACGTTGGCCCGATGGGCGATCTCGAAGAACTGGTTGGCGATGGCGAACTTCATGTACCGCCAGGCGTTGGTCAGCAGCTTGGCCAGCTCGGCCTCGGTGGGCGTGGTGCGCTGCGTCTCCACGTCCAGCTTGTCGAAGAGGGCGCGGGCCCGCTCGAAGGCCGAGTCGCTGCTGGCGCCGATCAGTTGCGGAAAGAGGCCGATCTCTTCCAGGGCGTGACCCTCCGCGATTCGTTCGGGACAGAAGACCACGTCCACCGGCAGGCCTCGGGCTTTGAGTCGCGCGTGGACGAAGTCGGTGGTTCCCGGGTACACCGTGCTGCGCAGCACCAGCAGCGCCCCGTCCCGCAGCTCGGGGGCCAGCTGGTCGACCACCCGGTCGAAGACCCGGGTGGACGGATTCAGGAATTCATCGATGGGGGTGCCGACCACGGTGACGACGGTGTCGGTGCGCCGCACGATCTCACTGGTGGTGCTGAACTGGAGGCGGCCGCTGGCCAGCATCGAGACCAGCAGGCTGTCGGCCCCCGTTTCGCGAAAGGGCATCTGGCCGCCGCGCACCATCGCCATCCGGGCCTGATCGGTGTCGTAGATCCCGACGCGGCACCCCACCCGGGCGAACGCCAGTGCCAGCGGGAGACCAACGTGACCACAGCCGCCCACCACCACCAGGTCGAGATCGGCCACCGGTTCGCGGTCGGGGGTCCCCCTCATGTCAATACAAGCCCTGTCCCGAAGGCCTTCTTGCGGCCGCTAACACGCAGTGGGAGCCGCGGGATCCTGCCGCAGCGTGATCAGCTCATACGGATCGATGGTCTCCCGGGCGCTGGCGTGCACCCGGAGCCAGGCGTCCAGTCGGGTCGATCCGGGGTGCGAACTCAGGTTCCAGGGCTCACCCGTTCCGTTGGGACCCAGGACCGCCAGGGTGACATGCGAGCGCTCGAGCTGGCAGATCACCGTCTGCTGGACGGCGTCCTGGTTGCTGAACCCCGGCAGGTTTTCGAAGTAGACGGTGCCGGGGCGGCGGTCCGACACGAAGTAGAGGGTCGTGTCGTTGAAGAGGGCCAGGTCGTTGCGCTGCAGCCCGACGAACAGGGGCTGCCCGGCCGGGACCTGGGCATGGATGCGACGAACCAGCAAGGCCAGCCGGTCGGGCGGCATCCAGGCGCGGGCCCCGACCAGCGTCGCCCGGGGGACGACGCCCGGGGTAGTGGGCAGGTTGAGGTCCCGGATGGCCAGCCCCCCGGCCGCCAGGGCCAGGCCGGCCAGCGCCACCACCGACATCGCCGCCTCCAGGCGGGGCTGGAGGGGGAGGCCGCGCCGGCGCTGCTGCAGCATTAGGACCAGCAGCACTCCGGTAGCGGGCCAGGCAGTTAGGGCGTGCGCGCCGTCGGCGCGGGTCCACACCCAGCCGAAGAGCAGGATGCCGGTGATCAGAAGCGCAAGCACGGCGGCCATCTCGGCGCGGGGGAGCTTGCGGAGCCAGAGCGTGCGGGCGGCCCAGACCCAGGTGAGGGCGAAGGCGCCGGCCATGACGGCCACCACCGGGCCCTCATGGCCCTGGCCGAGGGGGATGTGCCGGGCGCGGGCATACACCGTGACCGTGGACTGCACCAGCTGGACGTAGACGGGCGACGGCCCGGCCACCAGCACCACCGGACCCCAGAGGAGGGCGACGGCGAGGCCCGCGCTGGCGACATAGGCGAGCAGCGGGCCCAGGCGCATCTCCAGACGAGCGGCCAGGGCGTAGCCGGCCAAAAGCCCCAGGCCGAGGGCGGCGCCCAGCTCGGGTCGGGCAAACGAGGCCAGCGCGGTGAGGGCCCCGGCGGCCAGCGCCCAGCCCCGCAGCCCCGTCAGCTGGCCTCGGAGAAAGGCGGCGAAGGCGCCCAGCAGCAGCAGATCCGCCAGCACCGCCGAGTTGAAGGCGGGAATGGATAGCGCGACCAGCGCCAGCAGGCTCGTCATCAACAGCCGGAGCGCGCCGCGTACGCCCATCACCGTGAACAGCGTGTAGGCGGCGCCGGCGAAGAGGAGGACGCTGGCGATAGCCAGCCCCCGCTCCACCAGGGCGTCGACCGCGATCACGCGAAAGGCGGTCCCCAGGACCAGCATGTCCAGCGGTCCGTAGGTGGACCAGAAGTCGCGATACGGGATCAGGCCCTGGGCGACCAGCGCCGCCTTGGTCAGCGTCAACCCTTCGTCAAATCGGTCGAGGGGCGCCGCCAGGAAGCGGGCCGCCACCGCGATGAAGCACAGGCCGGCCAGCGCGAGGAGGACCGCGCGCAGCGGTCCTAACGCAGGACTCGACGCTGGGACGAGCTGAGGCCGGCCACCGGAATCCCGGGCTGCCAGGGCCATCCTCACGTCCCTCCGATGACGCGATACATGCGCACGCCGCCGGCTTCGTACACCAACCGAAGATACGGCTCCTGGCCCGGATCAAAGCTACGATCCTGCCGCTCCTGCGGACCCCAGTAGAGGAGGGTGATGCCGTTGTCGTGGAAGAAGGACTGCAGCTGCGCCGGCGGGGTGGTCGCCTGCAGCATGGCGCTCGCGGTGCGGATCTTGCCGAAGTAGTCGAGCGTCTCGGAGTAGTGGCCGACGTAGACGGGCACGCCCGACCAGGCCGGAATGTACAGGCCGTCGCCCGGCGAGGACAGGACCCGGTCGGCCGGATGGTGGTGGGTCGACAGCCAGGTCATGGCCTGGACCTGATCGGCGCTCAGATAAATCTCCGGGTACACGCCGCTGGCGAAGCGGAGCGCGATGGCCAGCACCAGCGCTGACGAGAGGCAGAACAGCGGAACCAAAACCCGCTCCAACCGGGCGGCTCGGCGTGGCCAGCGGGCCAGCAGCGCCCGCAGCCCGACGGCAGCCAGGAACCCCAGCGGCACGTACAGCGCGTCCAGCAGCCGGCGCTGGATGTTGGCCACGTTCGGGAGGTAGAGGAGGGCGATGACCAGCGGCGGCCACACGGCTAGCAGGATTAGCTTCCGATCGCGTCGGCGCCAGGTCAGCGCCATAGCGTAGCCCGCCGCGGCCAGCGGCAGCCCCAGGCTGATCAGCAGGCTCAGGCTGTTAGGCGCCTGATGCTTCCATTGTTTGGCCCAGAGGGCGATGGTGGGGTCGGTGTACAGGACCCACGCGTTGTAGACGAGCAAGGGAAGGGGGATGGCAAAGGCCGTGGCTTCGGCCAGCAGGCCGCGGGCCGACGGCCGCGTCCCCCAGCGCCACCGGACCAGGCGATAGGCCGCCCAGACCATGGCCAGCACCGGGATCATCTGGGGATGGATGGCGGCCAGGGCCGTCAGGCAAACGCCGGTCAGGACCATGGGGCGAACGGCCGGCCGCTCCTGCAGGTCGAGCAGGCCGATCAGCGCTAGCACGATCAGCGTGGTGGCCCAGACGAAATGCGGGATGGCCAGCAAGGAATACCATCCGGTCAGCTCAGGCAGGTGCAGGTCCAGAGCCTCCAGGCGCATCCCCAGCACGCCCGGGTTCCCCATTGTCTGGGCCACGAACCCCAGCCCGGCGGCCAGCATGGTGAAAACGACGGCCAGCCGGCGCAGCTCGGGGACCAGCAGGCGTCGGGCCAGCCGGTCGACCGCCAGCACCAGGGCCACGCCCCCGGTCACCCGCGCCAGGTGGTAGGCCGCCACCAGCGGCAGGTGCAGGAGCCCCGCCAGGTGGCCCAGCAGCAGATAGAACCCGAACAGGAACACCCCGCGGTGGGCTTCGCTGGTGTAGGGGTCGGTCCAGAGCCAGGCGCCATCGGCTCCCTCGCGCATCTTGGCCAGGTAGGTCGTCGCGTCATCGGCGATGAAGAAGAATCCGGCGAAGTGCTTCCCGGGCGGAGTCCATGCATAGGCCAGCAGATAGGGGAGCAACGAGACGGCGCCCAGGATCAGCGCCAGCACGATCGGGAAGCCGACCGTTAGCGCCGGCCGGCGGGCGGGGGCCGGGGCCCGGGTCAGCGGGACCGCAGCAGCCACCGGCTTCCCAGGAACAGGATGAGGGTGCCGCCAAAGAGCGCGTTGGCGGTCAGGATGGTCAGCGGATCACCGGTCTGGGCCGCCCGGAAGGTGGCCGATCCGAACCCAGGTCCGGGATGCCACCGGGAGAGGACGCTCAAGCACACCACCGCTGCTGCCAGCAGCGCCGTGGCCGGAGGGTGCCAGCCACGTCCCCGAAGCCGCAGGACGCTCAGCCAGATCAGCGGCAACAGCACCACCAGGTGATGCTCCCAGGTGACCGAGGACAGGAGCGGCAGCAGAGGCAGAAACGAGAAGGCGGCCGCCGTCGGGTCGAGTCGCCCAGTATTGAAGGCCCACCAGCTGAGCAGCGCCAGCGCCGCGCCGACGGCCAGGGCGCTCTCCCAGGGCAGCGCCACCCAGGGGTTGGTGTACGGGTTGGTCGTCAGCAGGCGGCCGAGTACGCCGGTCAGCGACTGGTTGCTATAGTAGGCGGTCCCGCGGGCGAGCACCGGAAGCACCTGCCCGAAGAAGGTCACGGTGTCGCTGGGGCGAACCAGCAGCCCAAGCCCGGTCGTGCCGGCGAAGCCAAGCGCCAGGAAACCAGCGGCTCGCCATCGGCGCTGGAAGAGGAGCCAGCCCAGCAGCAGTAGCGGGGTGATCTTGATGGCCGCCGCCACCCCCAGCCACGCCCCCGCCTGGCTCTGTCCCCGCAGGATCCCGACCACGCCCAGCACCAGCAGGGCCAGCACCAGGAGGTTGGTCTGCCCCTGGGCCACGTCGACCAGCAGCGGAAAAAAGGTGAAGGTCAAAACTAGCGCCACCCAGCCCGCGGCCCACCCCAGGTTCAAGGAGCGGACCACGACCGTGATGCTCAGGGCCAGGGCGGCCTGCATGGCCAGCAGCCAGGTCCAGCCGGCGACCACCCTCGGCAGCCAGGTCAGCGGGGCGATCAGGACGGCAAAGATCGGCGGGTAGATGTAGGCCGGTCGCAGGGTTGGGTCCGGAAATGGGTGATGGAGGAAGGCGTCGTACAGGGGACGCCCACCCAGCAGGTCGCGCCCAGCACTGAGATATGCGTCCAGGTCCTGGTGGCCGGCGCTGGCGAGCACGGCGACGTACAGGAGCAGGCTGGAGACCGCCAGCCCGATGGGGATGGCTCTGCGCGCGGCGCGCAAGACCACGCCTCGGTGGAATGAGTCCTGGGCCAGGGCCGGCGCCGAAGCTGGCATTGCGGTCGTATAACGCCTCGGCCCTGAGGTTCCGCCGGTCCGAGACAGGGAAATCTGAACAGGCCCGTTATAGGTCCGTGATCGGGGGCGCGCAGGCCCAACCGCGGGAGCCGGCGGCCCAACACGGCGGTCCCTCTCACTCCCTCGGATTCGGCGCGCGGCTTGGCCGCGCGGTCACCCGCCTCCAGTCGCCCCTCGGCTACCTCTTGTTCTTCGGCGGCCTGCAGTTGGGGCTGATGTTCTGGCTCAGCCGCTTCTGGCCCGTGTGGCTGATCGTGGCCGGGGCGGTTGCCCTGGGCGCGGAGGTAGTGGCGGTGGCCGTCGTGCGGGGACACTGGCCGGCCAAGACCCTCGGGCTGCTGCTGGTCATCGCCCTGCTGGTGGTGGGTCCCGCGGTGGTGCTCATGCACGACCGCGCCGTCAGGGGGATCACCTCGGTCGAACACGATGGCGCCATCCAGGCCGAGGTCGCCATGGATCGGATGCTCCACGGTCTGCCGATCTACGGCGTCGACTGGTCGAAGACCGCCGTCGCCCAGGTGCCCTGGGACTATTCGAAAGGGCCGGCCAACCCCGCTTTGCATCACAATCTCTACTTCCCGTTGGTGCCGATGGCGGGAATTCCGGTCGCCCTGGTGGCCCACGCGCTCGGGATCCCGTATGACTACCGCCAGGTGCTGGTGATCGTCCTCGGCATCGGGCTGTGGGCCATCGGGCTGCTGCCGATCCCGCCCGCCCGGCGCTTCGCCATCGCGGTCGCGC
>Ga0209802_1000443_pt1 | contig 31759 bp, 26 predicted proteins | sample GraSoiAngelo_129_FD_185886 | JGI IMG/M metagenome (GOLD analysis project Ga0209802, IMG submission 185886) | Grasslands soil microbial communities from the Angelo Coastal Reserve, California, USA - 14_0927_12_40cm (SPAdes) (version 2) | ecosystem: Environmental > Terrestrial > Soil > Grasslands ... | reverse complement strand
CGCGATACACGTGCCGCCACCCGTCGCGCTCGCTCACCCACGTGAACTCCTTCCCGCCGCCGAGCCATCGCAGGTCGTCCACCACGTCCAGCCACGCGCTGTCCCGCTCGGCGAGCACGGTTCGCACCGTGCCCGTCGCCGCGTCGGCGAGCATGACCCGATCGAGGTTTTGCCGACGGTTCATGCGCTGCAGCACGATTTCACGCGGTCCCGCCCATTCCATCCGGGGCAGGTAGTTCTCGCGCGGATCGTCGGGCACCTGGAGCCACGTCGTCGCGCCGCCGTCCGCGCTCACCACGCCGACCGTGACCGCCGAGTTCGTGGTTCCTGCCTTGGGGTACTGAATCGGGATGACGAACGGGTACAGCGAGTCGGTGTCGTTCACGAGGAGGAACGTGCGTACCCCCGTCATGTCGAAGTGCCAGTAGGCGATGCGCGTGCCGTCGGGCGACCAGCGGAAGCCGTCCCGCAGGTCGAACTCCTCCTCGTAGACCCAGTCGGTCATGCCGTTCACGTGCAGCGAGTCGGCGCCCGTCGTGAGGCGCGTGATGCGTCCGTCGGCGAGACGCTCGACGTAGAGATCGCCCCGGCGCACGTAGCCGACCCGGTCACCTGCCGGGGAAAACTTCGCGTACATGAGGGACGACGCCGGCACGTCGGGCCCGCCGAGCCGCTTGAGAGAGCCGCTACGGCGGTCGAGCACCCAGTAGTCACCGCGGGTGTTCTGGCGCCAGACCCGGCGGGTGTTCGTGAACACGAGCAGGTGCGCGCCGTCGGCCGACCAAGCGTAGTCGTCGATCTCGAGAGGAACGGTGTCGCCTGCGGGGACGAGCAGCCGCGCCGTGACGGCTACCGTGCGCGCGCCGGTGGCGGTCTCGTAGCGCACGATGTCCGACCCGCCGCGCGGATCGGCGGAGGGCTCGACCGTGGTATAGGCCGCTCCGCCGTCGATCCAGCGGGCAGGGCCGAAGCGCTGCGGAGCGAAGTCGCGCGAGGCGAACAGGCGCCGCAGCAGGTCGCGCGCGGATGCCGGCACCTGGGCCGTGAGGCGCGGCGCCGCGAGCACGCTCGCGAGCGTCAGGACGAAGGTCGTTCGACGCATCGGGTCACTCCTTACTGGGGCAACTCCCTGATCCAGATCTCCCGGTAGCGCACCGGGTTCCCGTGGTCCTGCAGCATCAGCGGCAGCCGGTCGGGATGCGGCTCGTAGTGCGCCCGCCGGGCGTGCACCGTCCCGCCCGTGATGACCGTGTTGTCCTGCACCAGGACGCCGTTGTGGAGCACGGTGATGCGGGCGGAGTCCCGGACAGAGCCGTTGGGCGCGAACCGCGGGCGGTGGAAGACGATGTCGTAGGTCTGCCACCGGCCCGGCGGCCGGCTCGCATTCACGAGCGGCGGCGCCTGGCCGTAGACCGCCGCGGCCTGGCCGTCCGCATAGGTGTCGTTGTTATAGGAATCGAGCACTTGGATCTCGTACAGCCCCATCAGGAATACGCCGCTGTTGCCCCGCTCCTGGCCCTCGCCCTTGGGCGGCGCGGGCGTCGCCCATTCCACGTGGAGCTGGACGTCGCCGAAGCCACGCTTGCTCACGATCGCGCCGGTCCCGGGAACGACCTGCGTGTAGCCGTCCCTCACGACCCACCGGGCCGGCGTGCCGTCCTGCGACTGCCACTGAGAGAGATCCGTGCCGTCGAACAGTACGATCGCGTCGGCGGGTGGCGGCTCGGGCGGGCGCTCCGGCCCGGGATCGACGACGGGGGGCCGGGGGCGGTCCATCGAATGCACGGGCCATTGTTGGGCGGACATGGCGGCGGGGAGGAGGGCTCCGATGAGAGACAACGCGGAACGCGGAACGCGCAATGCGGAACGGCACGGCGGGTGTCGGAGCGTCAGCCGCCTGTTCCGCGTTCCGACTTCCGCGTTCCGCGTTAGGGTCTCCACGTCCCCTTCGCCACGGCCGGCACGAATGTCTCCAGCCCCTTTGGGGGGAATTCCAGCGTCTTTCCCTGCTCGGCGCTCATGTAGGCCGTCATCAGGAGCTTCACTACTTCGACGCCGTCGTCGAAGGTCAGCTCGGGCGGCTCACCCTTCAGGAAGGCGCGCACGAAGTGGCGGTCCTCGGCCTCGTAGCCGTACACGGCCGGCTCGCCCGCGACGACCGGCATCAGGCCGATCTCGGCGTTCTGCTTCTCGACCAGGTCCTCGCCGGCCTTGCCCTTCACCGCGCGGCTGAAGAAGAGCTGCAACCCGCTGTCGAGCGAGTTCCACGCCATCGAGTACTCGGGGCCGAGCAGCTCGGCCGAGAGCCTGAGCCCCGGACCCACGAAGCTCCACGAGGTCGTGGCCTCGCCCAGCACCGTGGCGCCGTCCTCCGCCGCGAACTCGATCATCACGCTGGCGAAATCCTCGGCGGGCGCCTTGGCGTAGTCCACGTCCTTTCCCATCAGCTGCTGCAGGCGCTTCGCGTACTCGGGCCTGGTCCACTTCAGGCTCGCGATGTGGCCCGTCACGCGGGCCGGACGGACACTGGACGAGGGCGCGCCCGGCTTGGTGAGCAGGTGTCGCACCACGAGCGCCGAGTGGCACATCATGTCGTTCAACACGCCGCCCCCCTGGAGCTCGCCCCGCCAGAACCACGGCGTGTGCGGCCCGCTGTGCTCTTCGGCGGCGCGGGCGAGATAGGGCCGGCCCGTGAGCGACGCCCCGCGGGCCCAGGTGATGGCCCGTCCCTGGGTGATCGCCGGTGCGAACGCCTGGTTCTCGAGGTAGCCGTGGGCGATACCGGCCTCGGTCACGAGCGCGGCGACGCGCTTCGCCTCCGCGACGTTCCGGGCGAGCGGCTTCTCGCACGCGATGCCCTTGAGCTCGCCCTTGCCTCGCGCGATCGTGTCCGCGATCTCCTCCACGTTCGCGACGCGGGCGAAGTTCGGTCCACACAGCCACACCGCGTCGATCGCGGGATCGGCCACGAGCTGGGCGATGGACGGGAACGCCTTCGCCCGACCCACGTCGAGCCTGCGGGCGAGCGCGGCGGTCTCCTCGGCGTGCTTCGCGCTCGGGCTCCAGACGCCCAATACGTCGGCGTCCCGCACGGCCTGGAAGGCCTGCAGGTGAAACCGCGAGTTGAACCCGCTCCCGATGAACCCGATGCCGAGGCGCCCCTCGCCCATGACGTTTCCCGCTTCCCCCGACCGTCAGGGAGTCCTTTAGGGTTTCCCGTTTCCCGTCAGTATCTGACGCCGAGCTTCTGCAGCTGCTCCGGCGGGCATCCCTTCCATTCGGGCACGACCACGTTGCCCATGTAGCGGAGGTCCTGCGCACCCATCTTGCTGGACCAGAACCCCGACGCCGTCAGGTCCCGGAACGCGTTGAAGAACGCGACGCCAGGGGCGACCGCCGGCTTGGCCTTGTTGGGCCACGCGATGTCGTCGAGCACGGCGGCTCGCTCGGCGTCCGCAGAGGCCACGAAGGTCTTGCCGTAACGATCGTCGCACTCGTGGTCCAGCCAGGCGAGCCCTCCGCGCATCGCGGTCCGGCGGCTCGGCTCGTCGCTGAGCACGAAGTCCATGAACTCGGGGACGCCGGCGTCGGTCGCGCTGCCGGAGCGGCCGTCACGCGGGATGACGAGGTCGACGAGCACCCGCACGGTCTCCCATTCGTGGGGCGTGAAAAACTTCGGCTCGTAGCCCCTCCCCGCCGAGCGGGCCTTGGCGGCGAACTCGGCCGCGCGCCGCACCTCGAGCGGCGTGAGCCAGAACCCGACCCCGGCTGCCAGCACCTTGACTGTCTCGCGGCGGTTCATGCACCCCCGCATTTCTTCACAGATCCCCCCGTTTCATTCGATCGACGATGTACTCGCTGGTCCGCCACGCCAGCGCGAGGATCGTCCACGTCGGATTCTTGTCCGCCTGCGACACAAACGGCCCGCCGTCCGTGACGAACAGGTTCCTTACGTCGTGCGCCTGGCACCAGCGGTTCAACACCGACGTCTTCGGGTCGTCGCCCATGCGGGTCCCGCCGAGCTCATGGATGATCCGGCCGCCGGGGGCGATCCCGTACTGGTCGTCGGCTCCGGGCATCGGCCAGAGCGGCGTGCCGCCCAGCTCGTGGATGATCGCCTGGAAGGTCTCGTGCATGTGCTTCACCTGCTTGATCTCGTGGTCCGACCACTTCCAATGGAAGCGCAGCACGGGAATGCCCCAGCGGTCCACCGTGACGGGGTCGATCTCGCAGTAGCAGTCGTCGTTCGGGATCTGCTCGCCGCGTCCGGAGAAGCCGACCACCGCGCCGTAATAGCGACGGTACATGTCCTTGAGGTCCTTCCCGTAGCCCCCGCCGCCCGGGTAGCGCTGGATCCCGCCCATGGAGCCGGCCGACGGTTGCTGGCGCCCGCCCCAGACCTCGATGTGGTAGCCGCGCGGGAAGTCGAGCTTCGCGTTGTCGAGCCACCAGGGCATGTACAGGTGCATCCCACCCACGCCGTCCTCGTTGTGCGGCACGCCATCGGCGAGGCGGGGGATGAACCCCGCCATATCCGTGCCGGTGGTGTCGGTGAGGTACTTGCCCACCACACCGCTCGAGTTGGCGAGCCCGTTCGGGAAGAGCGACGATTTGGAGTTCAAAAGCAGGCGCGCCGTCTCGCATGCGCTCGCGGCGAGCACGACGACCCGTGCGCGCACCTGACGGTCCGCGTGGTCCGTCTTGTCCACGTAGGCGACGCCCGTGACGCGGCCGCTCCTGTCGAGCGTCACGGCGCGCGCCATCGCGTTCGTGACGAGCGTGAGCTTCCCGGTCGCGTGGGCCGGCGCGATCAGGACGTTGGTGGACGTGAAGTTCGAGTTGCTGCGGCAACCGCGGTTGCACTGGCCGCAATAATGACAGGCGGCGCGGCCGTTCAGGGGGCGGGTGAGGATCGAGAGGCGGGAGGGAATGCACGTGATCGCGAGCTTGGCGCACGCCTGCTTCACGAGGAGCTCGTAACAACGGGCCCTGGGCGGCGGCAGGAAGATCCCGTCCGGCTCGTTCGGGAGGCCTTCCTTCGACCCGAAGATCCCTACCAACCGGTCCACCCGGTCGTAGTACGGCTTCACGTCGTCATAGCTGATCGGCCAGTCGTCTCCCAGGCCGTCGAGGCTCTTGTGCCGGAAGTCCCTGGGCCCGAAGCGCAGCGAGATCCGGCCCCAGTGGTTCGTGCGCCCGCCGACCATGCGGGCGCGCCACCAGTCGAACCGCGTCCCCGGCGCCCGGGTGTACGGCTCGCCCTCGATGTTCCACCCGCCGACGCAGGCATCGAACTCGCCGAACGGTCGCTCCGGGGTGGACGCGCCGCGCCGCTCGGTGTCGTACGGCCACGTGAGCATGGCGGAGTCCTTGGTGTTGTCCCAGGGGACGCCCGCCTCGAGCACGATCACGTCCGCGCCCGCCTGCGTGAGCACGGAGGCGGCCATCCCGCCGCCCGCGCCCGAGCCGACGATGCACACGTCGTAAACCTTCTGTTGGGGCGTGGTGCGTGGGGCGTGGGGCGTCATAATCGGGGCTACACGGTGCACGTGCGAACGGCTTCCTGCAAGGACTTGAGCGGATCGCGTGTCGGCACGAACTCGTGAGCGATGTAGCCGGCGAAACCCGTGGCGGCGATGGCGGCCGCGATGGCCCCGTAATTCAGCTCTTGCGTTCCATCGAGCTCGTGACGGCCGGGCACCCCACCCGTGTGGAAATGGGCGATGTGCTCGCGCTGGTCCCGGATCGTGCGGATGATATCGCCTTCCATGATCTGCATGTGGTAGATGTCGTACAGGAGTCGCACGCGCGGCGAGCCGACCCGCCGCACCACCTCGACGCCGAACGCGGTGCGGTCGCCCTGATAGTCGGGATGATCGATCCGGCTGTTCAACAGCTCCAGGCAGATCGTCACGCCGTGCTCCTGGGCGAGCGGCGCGATCCGCTCGAGCCCCGCCGCGCAGTCGTCGATCGCCACGGCATCCCTCCTGCCCCGCCGGTTGCCGAACATCGCGATCAGGTTGGGCACACCGTGCCGGGCGGCGAGGGGGATCGCCGCCTCGAGCTCGGCGAGGAGCAGCCGGTGGTTGGCACGGTCATTGAACCCGGTGGCGATGAAGTCGCGGCGGATCGCGGGGTAGCCCATTGAGCAGACGAGGCCGTAGTCGCGCACGCGTGGCCAGTCGTCGGGACCGAGCAGGTCGATCGCCAGGACCCCCATGGCGGCGGCGGCGCGGCAGAACTCGGGGAAGGGAACGGACTGGAAGGGCCAGCGGCACACGGCCTGGCGGAGGCGCCCGGCCGGAACCGAAGGGGCGTGGGGGCGCGCCACCCCACGCGTCCCGGACACCGCGAGCCCCGCGAGTGCGCCGGTCGAGACCGCGATGGCCTCCCGGCGAGTCATCACAGCTCCCCCCGCTTCATCTGCTCCGCGGCATAGGCCGCGGCACGGGCGGTGAGGGCCATGTAGGTGATCGACGGGTTCTGGCAGGCCGAGGATGTCATGCAGGCCCCGTCCGTCACGAACAGGTTCTTCACATCGTGGCACTGGTTCCGGTCGTTCAGCACCGAGGTCGCCGGGTCGCGTCCCATGCGCGCGGTGCCCATCTCGTGGATCGTGAGGCCCGGCGCGTTGTCCTGGACGAACGGCTCTATGTCCCTGGCCCTGACCGCCTCGAGCATCTCGGCGGCCGTGACCGACATGTCGCTGAGCAGCTTGCGCTCGTTGTCGCTCCATTCGCAGTGAATCCGGAGCGCCGGGATGCCCCAGGCGTCGACCGTCGCGGGGTCGAGCTCCACGTAGTTGGTGGGCCGGGGCAGGCACTCGCCAAACCCGTAGAACTCGAAGCGCCACGGCCCCGGCGCGCGCAGCGCGTGTTTGAATTCGGCGCCGAACCCCGGCAGCGTCTCGCCGCGGGTCCACCCCGCCCGGCTGCCCCCGCCCTGGAAGCCGTAGCCGCGCACGAAGTCGGGGTGCGAACTCGTCACATTGCGGAAGCGCGGCACGTATATGCCGTTGGGACGCCGTCCGTGGACCGTCCGGTCCTCCATCCCCGGGATGATGCCTCGCGCCCCGCCCCCCATACAGTGGTCCATGAGATTCTTGCCCAGCTCGCCACTTGAGTTGGCGAGCCCCATGGGGAAGCGAGGGGTCTTCGAGTTGAGGAGAATCCGCGTGGACTCGAGCGCCGAGGCGCAGAGGAAGATGACGCGTGCGCGGAACTCCAGCGACTCGCGTGTCTGGGCGTCTACGACGCGGACGCCGGTGGCACGGTCCTTCCGCTCGTCGTAGATCACGCTGTGCACGATGCTGTACGGGCGCAGCGTGAGCCGGCCCGTGGCGCGGGCGAGCGGGAGTGTGACGCCGATGCTGTTGAAGTACGAGTGGGTGATGCACCCCCGCTCGCAGGGACCGCAGTAATGGCAGGCCCGGCGCCCGCCGTGCGGGACGGTGATGACGGCGCAGCGGCCGATGGTGAGAACCCGCTCAGGGCCGAAGTGCCGCGCGAGCCCCTCCTTCACCACCTGCTCGGCGCAGCTCAGCGCCATCGGCGGGAGGAACTGGCCGTCGGGAAGCTGGGGCAGCCCGAGCCGCTCCCCGCTCACCCCGATCGTCCGCTCCACGTGGTCGTACCATGGAGCGATGTCGGCGTAGCGGAGCGGCCAGTCCACGCCGAAGCCGTCTTTCAGGTTGGCCTCGAAATCAAGGTCGCTCCAGCGGTACACCTGCCGGCCCCACATGATGGAGCGGCCCCCGACCTGTCGCCCGCGGATCCAGTAGAACGGCTGGCCGGGGTCCGTGACGTACGGGTTCTCGGTGTCCTTCACGAAGAACTTGCCGCTGTACTCGTCGCAGGCGTAGCAGTGCTTTTGGATGAACTGGTCGCGCTCCAGCATCCTGCGGTCGCCCTTGCCGCGGAAGTGCACCTCCCATGGCGGCACGTGCTCCACGTAGTCCCGCGCCGGGTCGATCGGCCGCCCCGCCTCGAGCACCAGGGTCCGCAGGCCGCGCTCGCACAGCTCCTTCGCCGCCCAGCCCCCCGAGATGCCGGAGCCCACCACGATCGCGTCGAACGTCTTGGGGCTCATTGGAGGGTCACGCAGCCGTCGTAGGAGCCGGGGATGATCTGGAAGTGCGTCTCGGCCGCTCCAATCTCCGACGTGTAGTAGCCGTACACGGTGAGCGACTTGATCTGGTGGAAGAAGTGGTCCTCGGGTTTGGCCCGCGCGCGCCGCAGCGCCGTCACCTCCGCGTCGAGCCCGGAGAGGATCGCGGTCCGCTGGGCCTCACTCGCGGCGACGAAGTCGGCGCCGAAGAGATCGCGGCTCCGCGCGTCCACGTCGGCGAGTCCCGCGAGGAAGCGCGCGCGCTCGTCGTCGGGGAACCACTCGGCGAGCAGGAGATCGACGAACTCGGGCACGCGGGCCGCGCTCGCACCCTGGGTGTCGGTCTCGGGGATGATCATCTCGGCGATCGCCGCGACCGCGTCGCGCTGGTGCGGGTCGAGCACCCGGAGCGCATGGTCCCCGTCCCGCACGCGGCGGTGCGCCGCGCGGCCGACGGCGTCGAGCCGCTCCGCCGGCCAGCCGGAGAGCACGGGGATCGCGAGCGCGCCGCCGAGGATGCGCAGTAGCTCACGTCGGTTCATGACGAGCCTCCTCCGCCCTCAGAACTCGAGGCGCTTCAGGTAGTTGAAGCTCGCCTCGATGGAGGCGAACGGGTCGGCCGGCTGGTCGTGCTCCACGAAGTAATGCTTGATGCCGGCCTGTGCGCTCCGCGCGAAGATCTTCTTGAAGTCGATCACGCCGCGGCCCACGTCGGCGAAGCCGCGCGCTCGCGTCTTGTCCATGTCCTTCACGTGCACCATGTGGAAGCGGCCGGGGTAGCGGGCGAAATAGGCGAGCGGTTTGCCGCCGCCTTTCGTGATCCAATAGAGGTCCAGCTCGAGCGCCACGAGCTTGGGGTCCGTCTCGGCGAGGAGCACGTCGTAGGGGACGCGGCCGCCGAGGCGCGCAAACTCGAAATCGTGATTGTGATAGGCGAACTGCAGGCCCAGGTCCCGCGCCACCGCGCCCGCGCGGTTGAACAGGCGCGCCACACGCTTGTACCCGTCGAGCGAGCGCCGCTCCGCTGGCGGAAGCCAGGGAACGACCACGTAGCGGTGGCCGATCACCAGGGCGTCCTCGAGCGCGCCGCGCCAGTTGCTCTTGAGCGCTTCGAACGGCACGTGCGCGGACGGGGCGGCGAGCCCGCGCTTCTCGAGCGCGGCCCACACGTCGTCCGGCGTCTTCCCGAAGTAGCCCGCGAACTCGACTTCCCGGTACCCGATGGCCGCGACCCGGTCGAGCGCCCCCTCGAAATCGCGCTCCAGCGCGCTGCGCACGGTGTAGAGCTGGAGGCCGATGCGGTCGAGCGTGGCGGCCGGGCGCGGCAGCCGGCCCACGCCCGCGCGGTCGAGGCCCGCGGCGAGGGCGGCGGCGCCGAGGCTGTGGAGGAAGGCGCGGCGGTCCGTCGGCGGCATGGCACCAAAGCTAGGCGCGGCTCGCGGGGTCGGCGAGCGGGGTATCTTGCCGCATCATGGTCCGACGCTTCGCCCCCCGTTTCACCGTGTGGCTCGCCTTGAGCGCCGCGCTCGCCTGCGGCCGGCGCGGCGTCCCCGTCACGGCGCGCGACGAGCTCGTCGTGGCCATGCCCGGGGACCCCGACAGCTCCGGCGTCGTCTCCGGGCTCGGGCTTCACCCCGTCAATGCCAACGTCTACGAGACGCTGGTGCGCCTGACGCCCGATTTCCGCGTCGCCCCGCAGCTCGCGACCCGTTGGCAGCTGCGGTTACCCAATACGTGGCGGTTCCATCTGCGCCAGGGCGTGAGGATGCACGACGGCACGACGCTGACGGCGGCGGCGGTGGTGTGGACGATGCGGCGTATCGCCCGCGCCGGCGGCGGGCCGATGGGGATCGGCCAGTCGTCCGCGCGCGTCATCGACGACACGACGCTCGACATCACGCCGACGCGCCCGGGTCGCCGCCTGATCGAGCAGCTCGCCAACCCCGACTGGAGCATCATGGCGCCCGGAAGCGATAGCGCGGCGCGTCCCGTCGGCACGGGGCCGTTCCGATTGGTCGAATACGCCAGAGGGGACCATCTCACCGTCGAGCGCTTCGACCAGTACTGGGGTGACCGGGCGCGGCTGCGCCGTCTCACGTTCCGGTTCCTTGCCGACGCGAACGCGCGGCTGCTCGCGCTGCGCGCCGGCGACGTGCAGGTGGCGAGCGACCTTCCCCGCGAGGCGGCACGGGCGGCGCGTATGCTCCCGGACATCGCCGTGGCGACCTCTCCGGTCGGCGGTTACGAAGCCCTGTACGTGACGGAGCAGAGCGCCGCGATCCGGCGGGCCATCATCTACGCCCTCGACCGGCCGCGCCTCGTCGAGGCTGCGTGGCGCGGTACTGCCGAGCCGGCGCAGCTGCTCGGGCCGGCGGTGCTGCTGGGCCGGAGTGCGGATCTCGTCGCCGGTGCCCGCTCGGATCCGCGCCGCGCGCGACGCCTGCTCGACGGCGCCGGCTGGACGCCCCTCCCGGACGGGATCCGCGCCAAGGCGGGGCGGCGCCTCGCCGTGACGCTCGTGATCGGCCCTCCCGACGTCGACATCCATCGGGTGATGGCCACCGTCGTCCAGGACCAGCTGCGCGACGCGGGGATCGATCTCCGGATCGTGCAGCTCGCCGACAGCGCGGCCTACCGGGCGCAGATCAGGTCGGGAGCGGGCGATCTCTGGACCGTGGGGGGCGACCTGAACGACGCCGATCCCTGCTCCCTCGCCGATCTTCCGGTCCGGGGCGCGGCGCGCCGCTTCCTTGATGCCTGTCGTGCGGCGGTCGCGTTGGACGACGCACAGCACAGCGCCGCGCGGGCGCTGCGCGTCCTGATTGACGAGCAAGGCGTGGTCGTCCCCTTGGCGGGGACGTATCGCGTGTGGGGGCTGCGCCGCGAGGTGCGGGGCTTCGTGCCGCACCCATCGAGCCCGAGCCAGCGCTGGGATCGAGTGTCGCTCGCGACGAATCGCGTTTCTCGGTAAGATCTCCCATGGCCTCGACGACAATGCTGCAGCGACTGGGGGAGCGCCGCGTCGCGCTCCTCGGCACCGGGAAGATCGGCACGATCCTGCTCCAGGGACTGCTCAAGGCGGGGCTGTCGCCGAAGCGGGTGTCCGGCACGGTGCGGCACGCCGAGCGGGCGCGCGTCCTGTCCGAGCAGCTCGCAGTCCCCGTCGGCACGGACAACCGCGCTGCGGCCCGGCAGGCGGACGTGCTGCTCGTCTCGGTCAAGCCGCAGAACGTGCGGGAGGTGTTGGAGGAGATCCGCGCCGAGGTGTCACCCGCCAAGCTGGTCGTGTCCGTGGCCGCGTCCGTGCCCACGGCGTTCATCGAGACGACGCTCGGCACGGCCGTGCCGGTCGTGCGCGCCATGCCGAACACCCCCTGCCTCGTCGGCACCGGGATGACCGGTCTCTGCAAGGGCGCGCACGCCGCCGCGGAGCACCTGGAGCTCGCCCGCGCCATGTTCGACACCGTTGGCCGGACGGTGGTGGTGGACGAGAAGCACATGGACGCCGTCACCGGCCTTTCGGCGAGCGGGCCCGCGTTCGTCTACATCATTCTGGAGTCGCTCGCGGAGGCGGGGGTGAAAGTCGGGCTGCCGCGCGACATCGCCACGCTGCTCTCCGCCCAGACCCTGCTCGGCGCCGCCACGGTGGCGCTCGAGACCGGCGATCACCCGGCGCTGCTGAAAGACGCCGTCACCACCCCTGCGGGCTGCACCATCGACGGCATCCTCGAGCTCGAGGAAGGCAAGCTGCGGGTGACACTTATCAAAGCGGTCGTCAAGGCGACCGCGCGCGCGAAGGAGCTGATGTTCGAAGGTCAGTGACGCAGCGGGCGATGCGCTCGAGCCCGAGCGCGATGTGCTCCGGCGATGTCGCGAACGACAGCCGCAGATGGCCTTCCCCTCCGGGGCCGAACGCCGTGCCCGCGAGCACGGCCGCCCCGTAGTCGGCGAGCAGCCGGTCGGCGAGCCCCTGGGCCTTCAGTCCCGCGCGCTCGAGGATGGGCGCGACGTTCGGGAACGCGTAGAACGCCCCGGCGGGATGGGCGCACCGTATCCCGTCGATCTTGCCGAGCCCGTTCACGATCAGGTCGCGTTTCGTCTTGAGCGCCGCCACCATGCGGTGCACCGGCTCCTGCGGCCCCCGCAGCGCCGCGATCCCGGCGTGCTGCACGAACGTCGTCGTGCAGGAGGCGGCGTTGATCAGCAAGGTCGTCACCCGGTCCACCATCCCCGTCGGCATCACGCCGTAGCCGAGTCGCCAACCGGTCATCGCGTACGTCTTGGAGAACGCGTCCACGACGACCGTGCGCTCGGCCATTCCCGGCAGGGCGGCGATGCTCCTGGGCGTTCCCTCGTAGCGGATCTGGCCATACACCTCGTCCGAGAGCACCGCGAGATCGTGCCGCTGCGCGAGCTCGGCGAGCCGCTCCTCGTCCGCCGGCGCGGCGACGCCGCCGGTCGGATTGTGCGGGAGGTTCAAGACCAGCATGCCCGTGCGCGGCGTGATGCGCTCGGCGATCGCGGGCACGTCGGGGGCGAAGGCGCGCTCGCCGTCCAGCGGGTAGAGCACCGGGCGCCCGCCCGCGAGCCGCACCACGGACTCGTAGATCGGGAACCCGGGGTCGGGGCACAGGACCTCGTCGCCCGGCTCGATGAGCGCGAACATCGCGTAGAACAGCGCGGGCTTCGCGCCCGCCGTGACGACCACGTGCTCCGGCCCGACGGCGAGCCCACGCTGCGCCAGCGACTCCGCGATCGCGGCCCGCAGCTCCGGGATGCCGGGCGCGACGGCGTAACGCGTATGCCCGTCCCGCAGCGCCCGCACCCCCGCCTCGACGATGTGCGGCGGCGTGGGCGTGTCCGGCTCGCCGATCTCGAGGTGCACCACGTGACGCCCCGCGGCCTCGAGCCGTTGGGCCGCCTCGAGCACGAGGTAGGCGGCTTCGGTCCCCAGGTCGTCGGTGCGGCTCGCGAGCCGCAAGGCGGAGGTCGCAGGGTCCAAGGAATGCTCCTGTGCGGCGGTCAGGCTGCCGCGCCGCCCGAGACCACCGGGTTCCGGAGGATCCCCACGCCGGGGATTTCGACTTCGACCACGTCGCCCGGCTGGAGCGGCCCGACGCCCGCTGGCGTGCCGGTCGCGATGAGGTCGCCGGGCTCGAGCGTCATCGCCTGCGAGACGTAGGCGACGAGCGGGACGATGCCGAAGGTCATCTGGCTCGCCCGGGCCCGCTGGCGCTCCCGGCCGTTCACGCGGCACACCACCTCGAGCTCGGGGAGGCGGTTCGGCTCGACCGGGACGACCCGCGGGCCCACGGGACAGAACGTGTCGAATCCCTTGGCGCGCGCCCACTGCTCCTCGCGCCGCTGGATGTCCCGGGCGGTGACGTCGTTGACGCAGGTGATCCCGGCGATCGCGGCGCGCGCCTGCGCCTCCGTCCCCCGGCGCAGCCGCGTACCGATCACGACGCCGATCTCCGCCTCGAAATCCACCTGCGCCGACTCAGGCGGCAGCACGATCGGGTCGCCGTCGCCGATCACCGCGGTCGGCGGCTTGAAGAACAAGAGCGGCCGCTCGGGGACCGCGTTCCCGAGCTCCGCCGCGTGATCCACGTAGTTCCGTCCCACGCCGATGATCTTTCCCGGACGCACCAGCCCCCTCCGTCGCAAGAGCGCGAAGCCTACACGAATATCGCGCGTTTTGGGACGCCCGTCGCCCATCCGAATGGATTAGCCGGAAATGGTGACCTCACCCCCTGGCCCCCTCTCCCTATCGCGGAGAGGGGGAACGAAGGGCAAGGTCGGACAGAGGGTGAGGTCTTATTTCAGCAGCATGTCGTGTGGCCGACCCGCCCCGGAGGGGAAATGGTCGAAGTCGACGTCGAACTTCTCGTCCAGCGTCATCCCTTGGGGGCCGACGTTGAGCAGCCGCACCCGGAACGGGACCTTGCCGTCCAGGTTGGAGAGCAACGAGTTGCTCACGTACAGCCGCCGGCTGTCCGGGGTGAGCTTCATCATGTTCGGCTGGTCGAGCTTCACTTCGCTGATGAACTTCGGGTGCAACGGGTCCGACACATCGTACTGCTGCACCGCGTTACCGGCGAACAGCGAGACGTACAGCAGGCGGTTGTCGTAGGAGATCCGCACGTCGGCCGGGGTCGAGTTCGCCGGCAGCTGGATCACGCGGGAAAACCCGAGCTTGCCGTCTTTGTCTTCCCAGTACCAGATCGTGCTCGCGCCGGCGCAGTTGATGAACCCGCCGCGCGCGCCGGGCCCGTGCATCCAGCGGACCTCGAGTGGCATCTTCTCGAGGTGCTCGACTTGGAGCACCTTGCCGGCCTTCCAGTCCCACACCGCCACCGCGTCGCCCACGTTCTCCGGCGCCACCGGGTTCCCGCGGAAGTGGTGCGGATGCGTCCAGCTCGAGGTGACCATCCGGTTCAGCTCGGGCTTCACCCCCACGTCGTACATATAGCCCGGGTCGTCGGGCCGGTTCGGGGCCGGCAGGGCCTCGAGGAACTTGCCGTCGTTGTCGAGCTTGACGAGGGCGCCGGGCCCGCCGCCGTCCTTGGCGCCGAGCATCGCGATCATCACGCCGCCGGGGACCGCGTAGTAGGTGTGCGGGCCGGAGTAGCCCGTGAGTGCGCCCAAATCGGGAAGCGTCTTGATGAGCTTGGGATGTCGTGGGTCCGTCTTCACGTCGTAGATGAACAACCGGTTCGAAACCAGGCCGCCCGCGAAGATGCGGTCCGTGTTCACCGTGTAGCCGAAATGATGCGCCTCGTTGTCCACCGTGGATCCGGTGGGAGCGGTGGCGATCACCTTGGCGTAGCTCGGCGACTTGGGGTCGGCGTCGACGACGCTGAGAAAGTCCGGGTCCTTGGCGTCGGCGTCGCTCGTCCAGACGTAGAGCAGGGACTCGTGCTGGCCGGCCCGCAGGCCAGTCACGAAGACCGATTCGTCTTCGGGGCCCGAGGAGCGCGCTCCCGCCAAGGCGAGGAGCGGGACGAGCGCGGTGAAGAGCAGGGTTCGCTTCATTGGTCCTCCTGTCGGTGTATTAGGCGGCTTCGCGCGCCCGCCGCGCGGCATCCCACTCGGCGACGAGTTCGTCCACCGTGCGGAGTTGGCGATCCGGGGCGGTCGCGTACCAGGTCTTGAAATAGTCGAGGCCCTGGCGGTGCGCCTCTTCCGTGAACGCCTGCAGGGCGTCCGTCACCCACACGAGGTCGTACCCGCGCTGGAATGCGTCGCCCGACGTGTGGCGGGCGCAACAATCCGTGTGGAGCCCCGTGATGTACAGGCGCTTGATTCCCCGCGCCGTGAGCAGGGAGTCTAGCTCCGAGCTGACGAAGGGGCTATAGGTGCGCTTCTCCAGCACCACGTCGCCGGGCTGCGGGGCGAGATCGGGAACGACCTCCGCCCAGCGGGTGCCCCGCATCGCGTGCGGCGGCCATTTCTGGAGCTCGCTGTCGCCCGGCTCATGGGCGTCCGTCGCGTAGACGATGGGGATGGCGGTCCGGCGGGCGGCTTCGAGCAGCCGCCGGAGCGGCGGGATGATGGCCTGGGCGCGCCGCTGGTACTCCGGTCCGCCCGCGTCGGCGATCACGCCTCCCGGGTAGACGAAGTCGTTGGCCAGGTCGATCACGACCACGGCGCTGTCTCGCAGCGTGTCGAGCTCGGTGGTGGACATGGGACTGCCTCCCATTGGTGAAGGTCTCGCCCGACGAGGGGCCGTTTGGGCAACGCCTTGACCCGTGGTGGATCACGGATCGCTCTCGTCGGCGGGCGCCGCGCGGCGCGCGTTAAACATAGACCGCCCGCGGGGCGGGCGGCAGGGTCTCCGCTTGACAGGCGAGTGGCGCTCCGGTAACGAGAACGGTCTATGGAACGCACCCCGAGCGAGCACGTGGCGCCCACAGTGCTCAAGTTCGGCGGCACCTCGGTCGAGGATGCCGCCGCTTGCGGGCGCGTAGCCGACATCGTGCGCCGGCACGGCGGCCCGCGCCCCGTGGTCGTGGTGTCGGCGCTCGCCGGCGTGACGGACGCCCTGCTCCGCTGCGCGTGGGAGGGCGCCCTTCGCGCCTTCGACCCGCACCTCGAGCGCCACCGCGAGATCGCACGGCGGCTGCTCGGTCCAGAGGCGAGCCCGGCGTTCTTGGGTGAGCTCGAGCGCGCCCGCGGCGAGCTGGGCGGGCTGGTGGAGCGGATCGGCCGGGAGCCGGCGCTGCGCGCCCCGCTCCAGGACGAGATCGTGTCCTACGGGGAGCGCCTCTCGGCGCCGCTCCTGGCGGCGGCGTTGGCGGCGGCCGGCCTCCCCGCGCGCCACGTGGACGCGCGGCGCTGCATCGTCACCGACGAGACTCCGGGGCGCGCGACGCCCGATTCCGACGCTACCGCGGCCCGCACGCGCGCCGTGCTCGTGCCGCTGCTCGACGGCGGGACGATCCCCGTGCTCGGAGGGTACATCGGCGCATCGGCGGGCGGCGTCACGACCACGCTGGGGCGCGGGGGCTCCGACTACACCGCGGCCCTGGTCGGCGCGGCGCTGGGGGCGGCGGAGATCCAGATCTGGACCGACGTGAGCGGGGTGCAGACCGCCGACCCGCGCGTGGTGCGCGGCGCGCGCACCATCCCGAGCCTGTCCTACGCCGAGGCGGCGGAGCTCGCGTACTTCGGGGCGAAGGTGCTGCACCCCAAGACGATCCAGCCGGCGAAGGACCGGGGGATCCCGGTGCGCATCTGCAACTCCCGCGCGCCCGGCGATGCCGGGACCCTCGTCAGCGGCGCGGCCGACGTGTGGCCGGGTACGGTCAAGTCGATCGCCCACAAGTCGGGGATCACCGTCGTCCAGATCAGCTCCGCTCGCATGCTCGGCGCCTACGGGTTCCTGCGCGCCCTGTTCGAGGTGTTCGACCGCCACGAGCTGCCGGTGGATGTCGTGGCGACGTCGGAGGTGAGCGTGTCCCTGACCGTGGACGACGCCGATCGCCTCCCCGCCGTCGTGGCCGAGCTCGAGGCGCTGGGCGACGTGCAGGTGCAGCGGCGCCGTGCCATCATCTGCGTCGTGGGCGAGGGCCTGCGCACCACACCCGGGATCGCGGCGCGCGTGTTCGAGACGATCCGCGACATCAACGTGTCCCTCATCTCCCAGGGCGCCTCGCGCGTGAACCTCACCTTCATCGTGGACGAGGAGCACGTCGAGGAAGCCGTGAGGCGGCTACACACGGCGCTGCTCGAGCGCGCCGAGGCGGGGCCCGGGGTGCTCGCGCGGGCGCCGATTCGGCGGGCGGCGGGCCGCCGGGAGGGGACGGTGGACCCGGTCGAGCTGGCGCGACGGCTCATCGACATCCCCTCCGTCTCCGGCGAGGAAGAGGCGGTGGCGCGGTTCCTCGCGTCCCACCTCGAGCCGCTGGGCTATCGTGTGGAGCTGCTGGAGGCGCCTCCGGGACGCCCCGGACTCGTGGCCACGACCGGCGCGCCGCCCCGGCTCGTGTTCTCGACCCACCTCGACACCGTGCCGCCGCACTTCGCCTCGGGCGAGGACGACGAGTACGTGTACGGTCGTGGGGCCTGCGACGCGAAGGGTATCCTCGCCGCGCAGCTCGCGGCGGCGGAGCGGCTGCGCGGCGAGGGGCGGAACGACCTCGGCCTGCTCTTCGTGGTGGACGAAGAGCGGGGCAGCGTGGGGGCGCGGGTGGCGAACGCCCATCCGGTCGCCCGCGAGTGCCGCTGGCTCATCGACGGGGAGCCGACCGAGAACAAGCTCGCCGTGGGCTGCAAGGGTTCGCTGCGGGTCACGCTGCGGGCGGAAGGGACCGGCGGCCACTCGGCCTACCCCGAGCGCGGGCGCTCGGCGATCCACTTGCTGCTCGATGCGCTCGACGACGTGCGCGCCATCGCGTGGCCCACGGATGAGTACTTCGGCGACACGACCTGCAACATCGGCGTCATCGTCGGTGGTACCCAGGCGAACGTCATCGCTCCCGACGCCCGCGCCGACCTCCATATCCGCCTCGTGACGGACCAGGCGCCGGTGCGCGAGCTGCTCGAGGGGGCGGTCGGCTCCCGCGCGCGGATCGAGTATCTGAGCTTCACGCCGCCGGTGCGCCTCACGGCGGTGCCGGACTTCGAGCAGTGCGTGGTCGGCTACACGACGGACGTCCCGCACCTCTCGAATTGGGGCACCCCGCTCTTGCTCGGTCCCGGCTCGATCCACGACGCTCACACGGCGCGTGAGCGGATCGCGAAGGCGGAGCTCGAGCGGGGAGTGGAGCTGTACGTGCGACTCGGCCGCACGCTGCTCGCCGAGCCGGCCCCGGCCCGGCGCGGCAAGACCGCCGGAGCGCGACCGTGAAGCTGGCGTTTTTCGGGAACGGGCAGATGGGGCGCGTGGCCGTGGCGCGGGCGCGCGAAGCCGGCCACGCGATCGGCGTCGTGCTGACGTCGACCGACGCGGGCTCGGGCCCGGGCGAGCTGGCGGCGGCGCTGCACGGCCACGACGTGGCCATCGACTTCTCCGTCGCGGACGCGGTGCCGGCACACGTCGCGGCGTGCGCCCAAGCCGGCGTGCCGCTCGTCGAGGGCACGACCGGATGGCAGGTGCGGGAAGCGGAGATGCGGCGTGTGGTGGAGGACGCGGGCGCGGCGATGGTGTACGGGCCGAACTTCTCGATCGGCGTGAACCTGTTCTATCGCGTGGTCGCGAGCGCCGCCGGCCTGGTGCGGGGCCTGCCGGCCTACGACGCCTTCATCGAGGAGGCGCACCACGTCCGCAAGCGCGACGCCCCCTCGGGCACCGCCCTCCAGCTGCGGAAGATCCTGGCCCGCGAGCTGGGTGGGGGGCGCGAAGTCACGATCGCGAGCACGCGCGCGGGGTACATCCCGGGCGTCCATCGGGTCGGCTTCGACTCGGCGGCCGATCAGATTACCCTGGTCCACACGGCGCGCTCGCGCGACGGCTTCGCGGCCGGCGCGCTCGCCGCCGCGCGCTGGCTTCCCGGCCGGCGCGGGGTGTTCGCCTTCGCGGAGGTGCTGGACGAGATTCTGGAAGCGGAAAGGAAGACGACACCATGACACAGCGCGTGGAGTGGCTGCGGGGGTGCGCGACGGCGCTCGTCACGCCCTTCACCGCGGACGGCGGTGTGGACGAGGCCCGGATGCGCGCGTTGGTAGACCGGCAGATCGCGGGCGGGGTGAAGCTGCTCGTCCCCTGCGGCACGACAGGCGAGGGCGCGACCCTCACGGCCGAGGAGCAGACGCGGGTCATCCGCATCACGGTGGAAGCCGGGCGCGGCCGCGCGCGCGTGATCGCCGGAGTGGGGACGAACTCCACCGCCGTGGCGATCGAGCGGGCGAAGGCCGCCCGCGCGACCGGGGCCGACGCGGTGCTCGTCGTCGCCCCCTACTACAACAAGCCTACCCAGGCCGGTCTCACCGCCCATTTCACGGCGGTGGCGGCGGCCGTGCCGGGGGTGCCGGTCGTGCTGTACAACGTCCCAGGGCGCACGGCGTCGAACATCCAGGCGCCGACCGTGCTCGGCCTAGCCCGCGACGTGGAGAACATCGTCGGCGTGAAGGAAGCCTCGGGCGACTTCGCGCAGATCATGGCGATTCTGCGCGACCGGCCCCAGGGGTTCCGCGTGCTCTCGGGCGACGACGCGGTGACGCTGCCACTCGTCGCTCTCGGCGCCGACGGCATCGTGTCCGTGGTCTCGAACGAGGTGCCGGACCTGATGGCGCGGCTCAGCGAGCTCGCCCTGCAAGGGAAGTGGGACGAGGCCCGGGCGCTGCACTACCGCCTGCTGCCGCTCATGGAGGGGAACTTCATCGAGTCGAATCCCGGCCCCGTGAAGGCCGCGATGGCGCTGCAGGGCCTGCTCGAGGAGACCTACCGCCTGCCGCTCGTGCCGGTGCAGGAGAAGACCCGGGCGCGGCTGCGCGAGCTGCTCCAGGAGCTGGGGCTCCTTGGAAAACCCCGCCATGTCGCTGCGTGAGCGCATCGAGGCGCTCGCGGGAGGGGGGGCGGCCCGCCCGAGTTTCACGGACGCGGACCGCGCGACGTTCGCCGAGTTCCGCGCGGCGCTGACGCGCGGCGAGATCCGCGCCGCCGAGCGGAGCGCGACAGGCGAATGGCGCGCCAACGCCTGGGTGAAGCAGGGCATCCTGCTCGGCTTCCAGATGGGCGCCCTCGCCGACCTCTCCGTGGACGGGACGTTCCGCTTCTTCGACAAGGACACCTACCCTGTCCGGCCCACGACGCTGGCCGATCGCGTGCGCATCGTGCCTGGCGGCTCGACGATCCGGGATGGCTGCTACGTCGCCCCGGGCGTCGTGTGCATGCCGCCGATGTACGTCAACGTCGGCGCCTACGTGGACGAGGGGACGATGATCGACAGCCACGCCCTCGTCGGCTCCTGCGCCCAGATCGGCAAGCGGGTGCACCTCTCGGCCGCCGCCCAGGTGGGGGGCGTGCTCGAGCCGGTGGGCGCGGTCCCGGTGATCATCGAGGACGACGTGCTGGTGGGTGGAGGGTCCGGCGTGTACGAGGGCACGATCGTGCGCGAGCGGGCGGTCCTCGCCCCCGGCACGATCCTCACGGGCTCAACCGTCGTGCACGACGTGGTGCGCGAGCAGGTGTACCGTCGCCCCGCGGGCGGACGGGGCGTGCTGGAGATCCCGGCGGGCGCCGTGGTCGTCCCCGGCTCGCGGGCGGCCCAGGGGAAGTTCGCCCGCGAGCGCGGTCTCTCACTCTACACGCCGATTATTATCAAGTACCGCGACGAGAAGACGGACGCGGCGACGCTGCTCGAGGAGGCGCTGCGGTGAGCAAACTGCGGGTGGGCATCCTGGGCGCCACGGGCACGGTGGGACAGCGCTTCGTGCAGATGCTGGAGCGCCATCCTCTGTTCACCGTGAGTGCGCTCGCCGCCTCCGACCGCTCGCAGGGGAAGCCGTACGCCGATGCCTGCGCGTGGAAGCTCGCGGGAGAGATGCCGCGGGCCGTGCGCGAGCTAACGGTCCAGCCGCCGCGCCCCCCGCTCGACTGCGACGTGGTGTTCTCGAGCCTGCCGGCGGATGTCGGCCGGGAAGCCGAGGGCTGCTTCGCGGCCGAGGGCTATCCCGTGATCAGCAACACATCGTCCTACCGCATGGACGCGGGCGTGCCGCTCCTCGTCCCGGAGGTGAACCCCGAGCACCTGGCGCTGCTCGACGGGCGGGACGGCGCCTTCATCGTCACGAACCCGAACTGCTCGGCGGTCATGATCGCGCTGGCGCTCGCCCCGCTGCACCGGCGCTTCGGCGTCGCGGCGGTGGCGGCGACGACGCTGCAGGCGCTCTCGGGCGCGGGCTATCCCGGTGTGTCGGCGCTCGACATCACCGACAACGTGCTCCCCTTCATCGCGAACGAAGAAGAGAAAATCGAGCGCGAGACGCAGAAGATCCTGGGGACTCTGCGCGACGGCGCCGTCGAGCCTGCGCCGTTCCCGGTGAGCGCCCAGTGCCACCGTGTGAACGTGCAGGACGGCCACATGGCGGCGGTCCGGGTCAAGCTCGCTCGCAAGACGGCGCTCGCCGAGGTGCGCGAGGCGTTGACGTCGTTCCGTGGCGCGCCGCAGGAGCTCGGGCTCCACAGCGCGCCCGAGCGACCCATCGTGGTGCGCGACGAGCCCGACCGACCGCAGCCGCGTCTCGACCGGGACGCCGGGAACGGCATGAGCGTCACGGTGGGGCGCCTCCTCCCCGACAGCGTGCTCGACTACCGCTTCGTGACGCTGTCCCATAACACGATCCGCGGCGCCGCGGGCGCGGCGATCTTGAACGCCGAGCTGCTCGTGGCGCGAGGCTACCTCAAGGCGTAGCGCGAGCGGACAGCACCCGCTCGATCTCTTCGAGCTTGGGCTCGATCTCGACGGGCCGGTTGGCGCGCGGCGACGGCGCGTCCGTCCCCTGGTGGTAGGCGAGCACCACGTCGGGATCCTTGAGCAGGTGGCCCGTCAGCACCGCCACGACGCGGTCGGTCTTCCGGATGACGCCGCTCCGCACGAGCTGCCGCGCGCCGGCGACGCTCGCGGCGCTCGCGGGCTCGCAGCCCGCGCCCGAGGCGTCCACCACCGCCTTCGCCTCCAGGATCTCCGCGTCGCTCACCGCGAGCACGACGCCGTCCGTCTCCCGGATCGCCTGGACGGCACGCTCGTACGAGGCGGGGTTCCCGATGCTGATCGCCGTGGCGACGGTGTGCGCCTGCACCCGGTGGCGCGTGGCGAACCCGTCGCGGTAGCTCAGCGCGAACGGCGCGGCCCCTTCCGCCTGCACGGCGGCGAGCCGCGGCACGCGCGAGATCAGGCCCCACTCACACGCCTCGCGCAGCGCCTTTCCGAAAGCCGCCGTGTTCCCGAGGTTGCCCGCGGGAACGACGATCCAATCCGGCGGCTCCCAGCCGAGCTGCTGCAGCAGCTCGAGCACGATCGTCTTCTGGCCCTCGAGCCGGAACGGATTGATCGAGTTGAGGAGGTAGACACCCAGGCGCTCGCCCGCCGCCAGCGCGAGCGACAGACAGGCGTCGAAGTCGCCGCGTACCAGGATCGTTCGCGCCCCGTAGGCGAGCACCTGCGTGAGCTTGCCGACGGCGACCCGTCCCTTCGGCACGATCACGAGCGCCGGGATGCCGGCGAGCGCCGCGTAGGCGGCGAGCGACGCTCCGGTGTTTCCGGTCGACGCGCAGGCAACCGCGGTCGCGCGCACCCGCCGCGCCTGGGTCACGCCGACGGTCATGCCGCGGTCCTTGAAGGAGCCGGTGGGGTTGTGCCCTTCGTGCTTGAGGAGCAGCTCAGGGACGCCGGCCCAGGCGGCGACGGCGGGGCGGGCGAGGAGCGGCGTGTTGCCCTCGGGGTAGCTCACGAGGGAGTCATCGGCCTCCGGCAGCACCAGCTCGCGATAGCGCCACACTCCCGAGGCGAGCGGGCCGCGGCGGACGCCCAAGCGGGAGTCGAGCAGCGCTCGCAGCCCGCCGTGCGTCATTGGGGGCGCGCGGTGGCGCAGCTCGAGCAGGCCGCGGCAGGCGGGGCAGCGCTGGCGTGGGTCGGACGCGGCGAGCTCCTGGCCGCAGGAGGCGCAGACCTGCCAGCTCACCCTCTCATTCATGTACTGGCGAGCTTGAGGACGTCGTTGAGGATGCCGCCGGCCGTGACCGCGGGCCCCGCCCCGGGCCCCGTGATGACGAGCGGGTTGGCCCTGTAGCGCTGGGTCGTGAAGATGAACTGGTTGTCGGTGCCGTTCAGGGACGCGAGCGGGCTCGACGCGTCCACCGCCACGAGCCCGACGCGGATGCGCCGCGGCGTCACGATGCTGCGGTAGCGCAGCACGCCGCGGCTCGAGCGGGCCTCCTCAATGCGGCGGCGCCACGGCTCGTCCCACTCGTCGAGCCGCCGCAGGAACTCCTCGAGCGGCAGGCCCCGGGCCTCCTCGGGCACGAGCGACTCCACCTCGATGTCCTCGAGCTCCCCCGGGAACCCGAGCAGCCGGCCGAGGATCAGCGCCTTGCGCGCCACGTCCATGCCGCAAAGATCGTCCCTCGGGTCCGGCTCGGGATAGCCCTTCGCGATGGCGCCGCGCAGCGCCTCCGAAAAGCGCCGGCCGCGCCCCAGCTCGCCGAACAGATAGCCCAGCGTTCCCGATGGGCAGCCCTCGATCTTCTGCACCCGGTCGCCCGATTCGACGAGCTTGTAGTAGGTGTCGATGATCGGGAGCCCGGCGCCCACCGTGGTCTCGTGCAACAGGCGCCGCCCGCGCTCTTCGGCCAGGGCGCGGAGCTCGTCGTAGAGCTTGCGGTGCGCCGTGAGCGGGCGCTTGTTCGCGAGCACGAGGTGCATGCCGGCGGCGAGCGCCTGCTTCAGGGTGTCGCTCGTGTCGTCCGCCGTGACGTCCACGAGGATCGGGTTGGCCAGGGCGTGCCGGGCGGCGAAATCGAGCGCCTCGCGCGCGCCGGCCTTGCGGCCCCCCGGGGCCTTGGCGAGCGGGGTGCCGGACGCTTTGGCCGCGGCGAGCGCCGCGAGGCGCGGCGCCGACAGCCCGCGGGCGTCGAACACGAAGCCGCTCCGGTCCACCGCAGCCACGACCTTCACGGCGAGGGGCTCGCGCTTGAGCTTCGCGATCATCGCCGCGAGCGCGCGGCCGATCTGTCCGAAGCCGAGCAACATGACGTCCGTCCGCGTGCGGCGCGTCATCGCGCCGCCGCCGATCTTGGAAAGCTGGAAGGCGTCGTGCACCATGCGTTGCGCGCGCGCGGCGTCGCGCGCGTCCACGACGACCGAGATGTTGAGCTCGGACGAGCCCTGGGCGATCGCGATGACATTGATCCCCGCCTGCGCCAGCGCCCCGAACACCCGCGCCGCGATCCCAGGCGTCCCCGCCATCCCCAGCCCGACGACGACGAGCGTCGCGACCCCGGGGCGCACCTCCACGCCGTCGATCTCCCGCCGCGCGATCTCGCTCTGGAACTCCTCGACGAGGCTCGCGCGGGCGCCCTCGGCCGCCGCTTCGGGAACGCCGAAGCAGATGGAGTGCTCCGAAGACGCCTGGGTGATGAGCGAGACCGAGATCCCCTTGCGGTGAACGGCCGCGAACGTGCGCGCCGCGATGCCGGGGACGCCCAGCATCCCGTTCCCCTCCACCGTGAGCAGCGCCTGCCCCGTCACCGCGGAGAGCGCCTTCACGGGATAGGCGTCGAGGGTGCGGCGCCGAGAGATCTCGGTCCCGGGGGACGACGGGTCGGCGAATGACCGGATGCGGATTGCGACGTTGCGCTGGCCGAGGGGGATCAGGGCCCGCGGGTACAGCACCTTCGCCCCGTAGTAGGCGAGCTCCGCGGCCTCGCGCACGTGCAGCTGCGGCACCACGCGGGCGTCGGGCACGACGCGCGGGTCGGCGGTGAGCAGGCCCGGCACGTCCTTCCACAGGGCGACGTCCCGGGCGCCGAGCGCGCGGCCGAGCAGCGTGGCCGTGAGGTCCGAGCCGCCCCGGCCCAGCGTCGCGACCTGGCCATCGGGCGTGGCGGCGAGGAATCCCGGCACGACGGGGACGGCGCCGCGGGCGAGCAGCGGCCCGAGCACCTTGCGCGCCGCCCGGTCGGTGCGGGCGAGGTCGGGCGAGGCGTGGCCGAAGGTCCCGTCCGACTGCACGACTTCCAGCGCGTCCACGAACTGCACGGCTGTCACGCCCGCCTCCGCCAGCGCCGCCGCGAACAGCCGGGCGCTGAGCCGCTCTCCGCGCGCGACGAGATAGTCGGTGGTGCGCGCCGTGAGCTCGCGCACGATCACGAGGCCGGCCGCGATCTGCTCGAGCTCGGCGAACGCCGCATCGATGAGTCGCCGCAGCTCGTCGCGGCGGGGGCCGGGCGCGAGCAGCGCCTCCGCGGCGGCGACGTGGCGGGTCCGCACCGCGGCCGCCCCCGCCCGCACGAATTCCGCGTCGCCCTGCACGGCGCGGGTGGCCAGCTCGAGCAGGGCGTCGGTCACCCCCGCCAGCGCCGACACCACGACGACGAGCGGGGCGTCGCGATGACCGCGTACGATGTCCACGGCGCGCGCCATGGCGGGCCCGTCGGCCAACGACGCGCCGCCGAACTTGTGGATCTGGGGCGGGAGGGAGGAGCGGCGATCGACCACGGGGAGGGAGGAGGCCGCTCAGCCTCCGGCGATGGCCGGCACGACGGTCACTTCGTCGCCGTCCTGCACCGGCGCCTGGAACCCGCCGCGGAAACGGCTGTCCTCGTCGTTCAGATAGAAGACGACGAAGGGGTAGGGGTTCCCCTGCGTGTCCCGCAGTCGCGGGGCAAGCTGGGGGTAGCGCACGGCGAGGTCGGCGACGACCTCGCCCAACGTGCGGCCGCTCGCGGCGACCGCCCGCTGCCCGCCGGCATATCCGGCGAGCACGGTGGGGATGTTGACGGTGATCGGCATGTCACGACCTCCGGGAGGAAATGTCCTGGGGCGTCGTCTCGTAGCCGCCCACGCGGCGCGCGACGCGGAACGTTTCTGCGGCGACGCCCTGCTCCTGCCAGGCGCGCGCCATCGCCTGCTCCACTGCGGCCGCCCGTTCGAACGGCGCGACGGCCACGATCGCGGAGCCCGAGCCCGACAGCGTCGCGCCGAACCCTCCCGCCCCGCGTGCCGCGGCGACCACCGCGTCGTAGTGGCGCACCAGCGAGCGGCGGTACGGCACGTGGAGCACGTCGTCGAGCCCCGCCGCGAGCAGCGCGGCGTCGGCGTGCGCCAGCCCGTGCACCAGCGCCGCGCTCCGCGCCGCTGCGGTCACGGCGGACCGGTGTGGCACGACATGCGGCAGCACCGCCCGCGCCCGCTCCGTCTCGACGCCGAAGTCGGGGACGGCGAATACGAGGACGAGCGACGGGTGCACCGGGAGCGGGGTGAAGGCGAGCTTCCCCGCCGCGCCCCGCAGGACCAGAGTCGCGCCGCCGTAGATCGCGGCCGCGACGTTGTCGGGATGGCCTTCCAGTTCGACGCAGAGCGCGGCGAGCGTCTCGTCGCTGAGATCGAGCGCGAGCAGCCCCGCGGCGGCCGCCGCCCCTGCCACCACCGCGGCGGCGGAGGAGCCCAGCCCGCGGGCGATCGGGATGTCGGAGCTCGCCTCGAGCACGAGCCCCGGCGGGGGCTCGCGCCCCGCCGCGCGGCAGGCGCTGCGGAAGCCCTGGTACAGCAGGTCGCGCTCGGCCGGCAGGGTGAGGCCCGCCAGCGCGCCGCGCCGCTCGATCGTGATCGGCGCGGCGCGTGATTCTTCCCGCCGCGCCGCCACCCGGATCCAGCGGTCGATCGCGATCCCGACGCAGTCGAAGCCGGCGCCCAGGTTGGACGTCGATCCCGGCACCCGCACCGTCACGGCGGCGCTCATCGGGCTCCGCTTGCTTCCACCAGCGCGGCCACCTCGCGCAGCTTCGGCGCGATCGTGGGACCCTCGGGGAGCACCCCGCTCACCGCCTCGATGGTCTTCAGCCCGTGCCCCGTGATGCACAGGACCACCTCGTCCTCCGGCCGGAGGCGCCCGCCGCGCGCCAGTGCCAGCGCCGCCGCGATCGTCACGCCGCCCGCCGTCTCGGCGAAGACGCCCGCGTCCTCGGCCAGCACGCGGATCCCCGCCACCAGCTCCGCGTCCGTCACCGCCTGCGCCCAGCCGCCCGTCGCGCGGATCGCGCGGGCGGCGTACACGCCGTCCGCGGGGTTGCCGATCGCGATCGAGAGCGCGATGGTCTTCGGGATCTCGGGGACGATGCGGTCGTCGCCCCGCTCCACCAGCCGCACAATCGGCGCGCAGCCCTCCGCCTGGGCCCCGTACAACCGCGGGTGCTCGCCCGCGACCAGGCCGGCCTCGCGGAACTCGCCGAATCCCTTGTGCAGCTTGGTCACGAGCGACCCACCCGCCATCGGCGCCACGACGGCGGTCGGCAGCCGCCACCCGAGCTGCTCGGCGATCTCGAACGCCTGCGTCTTCGAGCCCTCGCCGTAGTAGCTCCGCAGGTTGACGTTGACGATCCCCCAGCCGAAGCGGTCCGCCACCTGGGCGCACAGCCGGTTTACGTCGTCGTACGTGCCCCGCACGCGCACGAGATGCGGCCGGTACACGCTCGTGGCGACCACCTTCCCGGTTTCGAGCTCGTGCGGCACGAAGATCCACGCCTCGAGCCCGGCCCGCGCGGCGTGCGCGGCGACGGCGTTCGCGAGGTTGCCCGTGGACGCGCACCCCACGGTCTCGAGCCCGAAGGCGGCGGCGGCGTTGAGCGCGGCGGCCACCACCCGGTCCTTGAAGGAGAGCGAGGGATGCGAGACGGTGTCGTTCTTCACCCAGGCCCGCGCCACCCCGAGGCGGCGGGCGAGCCTGGGAGTCTCGAGGAGCGGCGTGAACCCCGTGTCGAGCGAGTGGACGATGTCGCCCTCGAAGGGGAGCCACTCGCGATAACGCCACAACGAGGGCGCCCGGGCCGCGATGGTCGCGCGGTCGGGAAGCGCGCGGGCGGGATCGTAGACGGGGTCAAGGGGGCCGAGACACTGCCCGCAGATCGCGACCGGCGCCGCCGCGCGGTCGGCGCCGCAGCTCCTGCAGCGGAGCGGCCGGGCGCGCGGCGGGAAGCGGGGGGCGGGCGTGAGCGCGGAGGCGAGCGTCGAAGTCATCGGGTCACCAAACAAGAAGCCCGGGCAACAAATGCCGCGGGCGGTCGCTTTTTAGCACCTTGTTTAACGTGGCGGCAATACGCGGCAAATCACCACGAGTCGTCGGTTGTCGACGGCAACATATCGCGTGGACTCCGCCGTCGCAAGGACGGCTGGAGCCATGTCGCCCTACCTGGTCGGGTGGGGGATTACCCACCCTGGGGCCGCCTTGACACGGGTCGCGGCGCGGTCTAACCTACGCGGACTAACTGCTCGGAACCCGGTCGTGAATCAGCTCGTGCTCGTCGTCCTGCTGCTCGTCCTGCTGCTGAGCATTACTGCTCAGGAGGGGGTCGGCGGCGCGCGCGCAAGGATAGCAATCGGATAGGTCGATAGAGTAGTCGAGACGAGCCAACGCCGCGGACCCCCCAAGGTTCGCGGCGTTTTGCTTCACCCAGAGGAGCCGCCATGGAGCAAGACAACGTCGTGAGGATCTTCGATACCACGCTGCGCGACGGGGAGCAGGCCCCGGGCAACGCGATGACCCCGGAAGAGAAGCTCCGCCTGGCGCGCCAGCTGGACGCGCTGGGAGTGGACGTCATCGAGGCGGGGTTTCCCGCGGCGTCGGATGGGGACTTCCGCGGCGTGCGCGCTGTGGCGGAGGAGGTGCGCCGCCCGGCGCTCGCGGCGCTGGCGCGCTGTCACGACCGCGACATCGACCTGGCGGGAGAGGCGCTCGGGCCCGCCGCGCGCCCGCGCATCCACGTGTTCATCGCGACGTCCGACATCCACCTCAAGCACAAGCTGCGGATCGACCGCGACGCGTGCCTGGAGCGCGCGCGCGCCGCGATCCGTCGCGCCCGGCGCTTCACCGACGACGTCGAGTTCTCGGCCGAAGACGCGAGCCGCACGGAGCTCGACTTTCTCTGCCGCGTGATCGAGGCGGCGATCGCGGAGGGCGCCACCACGATCAACCTGCCGGACACGGTGGGCTATGCGCTGCCGGCCGAGTACGGGGCCATGTTCCGCGCCGTGCGGGAGCGAGTGCCGGGCGCCCGCGACGTCGTCCTCAGCTGCCACTGCCACGACGACCTCGGGCTCGCCGTGGCGAACTCGCTCGCGGCGGTCGAGGCGGGGGCGACCCAGGTCGAGTGCACGGTGAACGGCATCGGCGAGCGCGCCGGGAACGCCTCGCTCGAGGAGATCGTGATGGCGGGGCGCGTCCGACCCCAGTCCGTCTCGTTCCGTACCAACGTCAACACGCGGGAGATCTTCCGCACGAGCCAGCTGCTGTCGCACCTCACGGGCGTCTTCCCCCCGCCCAACAAGGCCGTGGTCGGCCGCAACGCGTTTGCGCACGAGGCCGGCATCCATCAGCACGGCGTGATGCAGAACGGCTTGACCTACGAGATCATGCGCCCAGAAGAGGCCGGCATCCCGCGCTCGACGCTCGTGCTGGGGAAGCATTCCGGCCGCCACGCCCTGGAGCGGCGCTACCGCGAGCTCGGCTACGACCTCGACGAGCAGACGCTGGAGGGACTGTACCGGGAGTTCACGGCGCTCGCCGACCGCAAGCACGAGATCCTGGACGAGGACCTGCTCGCGCTGTTGCACGAGAGCTTCCGCGACGTCCCGGAGGCCTACCAGCTGACGTTCCTGCGGGTGTCATGCGGCATGGCGTCGGCCACGGCCGAGGTGGCGCTCGCGGGGCCCTGGCACCGCGAGCGCAGCGGCAGCGGCACGGGGGACGGCCCGATCGCCGCAACCTATCGCGCGATCGGCGAGGTCGTAGGGCGGAGCGTGGAGGTCGTGAACCTGTCGCTGCGCTCCGTCACCCCGGGCAAGGACAGCGTGGGACACGTGTTCGTGCAGGTGCGGGTCGACGGCAAGACATTGACCGGGCACGGCGCGTCCACGGACATCGTCGAGGCGAGCGCCCGCGCGCTGGTCCACGCGCTCAACAAGGCGGATCACGCCGACAAGCTGGAGGCGACGTCGCTGAACAGCGTCTACCTCTGGGGCGTGTGAGGGCGACATGAGCGAGACCCTCTCAGGCGCGCAGATCCTCTGCCGGACGCTCGTGGACGAGGGCGTGCAGTACCTCTTCGGCTACCCCGGCGGGGCGATCATGCCCTTCTACCACGCGCTGGGGGACTCCCCCGAGCTGCGGCATATCCTGGTACGGCACGAGCAGGCCGCCGCGCACGCGGCGGACGGCTACGCCCGCGCGAGCGGCCGGGTGGGCGTGTGCGTCGCGACCTCCGGCCCCGGGGCGACGAACCTCGTGACCGGGCTCGCGACCGCGCACATGGACAGCTCCCCCGTGCTCGCGATCACGGGGCAGGTGTCGCGCCCGATGATCGGGCGGGACGCCTTCCAGGAGACGGACGTCATCGGCATCACCCTGCCGATCACCAAGGCGAGCTGGCTGGTGCAGGACGCTGCGGAGCTGGCCGACACCGTGCGCGAGGCGATCGCCGTGGCGCTGGACGGCCGCCCCGGGCCGGTGCTCGTCGACGTGCCGAAGGACGTGCAGAACCAGAAGGCCGAGTACCGGGCTTCCCAGGACCCACGGGCTGGCGCCCGGGGTCAGTCACTAACCCCGGGCGCAAGCCCGGGGTTGGAGCACGGGGTCGCCGAGGCGGCCCGGCTGATCGCCGCGGCCCAACGCCCGCTGCTCATGGTCGGCCACGGGGTGATCCTCGCCGACGCGTACGCCGAGATCCGCGCGCTCGCCGAGCGGACGGGGATCCCCGTGATCACGACCCTGCTCGGCATCAGCGCCTTCCCGGAGTGCCACCCGCTGCACCTCGGCATGCCGGGGATGCACGGCGAGGTGCACGTGAACCGCGCCATTCAGCAGGCGGACCTGATCGTCGGGATCGGCCTGCGGTTCGACGACCGCGTCACGGGGAACACCGCGGCCTTCGCGCCGCGCGCGCGGATCGTGCACGTCGACCGCGACCCCGCCGAGATCGGCAAGAACGTGAAGGTGGCGGTGGGCATCGCGGGCGACGCGCGCGAGGTCACCCGGCGGCTCATCGAGGCCGTGGCGCCCCGGCGCTGCGACGCGTGGTGGGAGGAGATCCGCGGGTACATGCGGGTACGCGACGAGTCGTGGCGCGACGGGCTGTCGCCCGAGGCGATCTGCCGCGCGCTGTTCGCCGTGACCGGGGAGCACTGCACCGTCGTGACGGACGTCGGCCAGCACCAGATGTGGGTCGCGAAGCTGTTCCCGTATCGGCGGCCGAACGGCCACGTCACGTCGGGCGGCCTGGGCGCGATGGGGTTCGCCGTACCGGCGGCGATGGGCGTCCACCTGGCGCGGCCGGACGAGCCCGTGTGGGCGATCTCGGGGGACGGCGGCTTCCAGATGAACATGGCCGAGATCGCGACCATGGTGCAGGAGGGCCTCGCGGTGAAGATGGCCGTGTTCAACAACGGCTATCTCGGGATGGTGCGGCAGTGGCAGCAGTTCTTCCACGGGAAGCGCTACT
>Ga0209802_1000439_pt1 | contig 31851 bp, 47 predicted proteins | sample GraSoiAngelo_129_FD_185886 | JGI IMG/M metagenome (GOLD analysis project Ga0209802, IMG submission 185886) | Grasslands soil microbial communities from the Angelo Coastal Reserve, California, USA - 14_0927_12_40cm (SPAdes) (version 2) | ecosystem: Environmental > Terrestrial > Soil > Grasslands ... | reverse complement strand
GGTATACCCAGCCCCACGCAACGAACCAGCGGCGCTGCGCCATCGTTCACCTCCTAAGAGCGCGGACAATCCAGTCGAGAAACGCAAGCGGGATCGGCAGGAGCGTGAGTCCGACCTCCTCCCTGTTGGACCCCGCCAGGCAATGTACTTTGTGAGGCAAAGTGATGCAAGCACGGGCCGCCCTACCGTGCCTCCCGTCGAGCCTGCATAATAGGCCGACGCTGCTGTGGTGTAACGCCGCTAGAACCTCACGTGACAGGGAGACGCCGTGAAGACGCACAACTATTCGCGCCGCGAGTTCGTCGGCATGAGCGCGGCCGCCGGCGCGTCGCTCGCCGCGAATACGCTCGGGCCGCTCCCACCACATCTCGTGCCCGATCCGGGGGCCGTGGCCGCCTCTGACCGGGTCCGCTTCGGCATGATCGGCGTCGGCATGCAGGGCTCGGGACTCCTGTCCCAGGCGATCACGCTGCCCGGCGTGGAATGCGCCGCCGCCTGCGACCTGTACGATGGCCGGCACACGTTGGCACGCGAGATCGTGCGGGCGGATCTGCCCGTCACGCGCCGCTATCAGGAGCTGCTCGACAACAAGGAGATCGACTGCATCGTGGCTGCCGTGCCCGATCACTGGCACAAGCAGGTGGTCGTGGACGCGGTCTCCGCGGGGAAGGACATCTACTGCGAGAAGCCGATGTCGCACAGCGCCGCCGACGGCGTGGCCATGGTGGATGCGGCCAAGCGGTCGGGCCGCATCGTGCAGATCGGCTCGCAGCGCGTCAGCTCCCAGGTCTGCGCCAAGGCCAAGGAGCTGATCGCGCAGGGCACCCTCGGCGATCTGATGCTCGTCGAGGGCTGGCTGGGGCGCAACGACCCCACCGGCGCGTGGGAGTATCCGCCGCCGCCCGATCTCTCCCCCAAGAACCTCGACTGGGACACGTGGCAAGGGACCGTCCCCAAACGCCCGTTCGATCCCTTCATCTTCGCGCGCTGGCGCTGCTGGAAGGAGTACGGCACCGGCGTGGCCGGCGACCTGCTGGTGCACCTGGTCAGCGGGATGATGTTCATGCTGGGGATCAACGCCCCGCCCAAACAGGCGAGTGCCGTGGGCGGTATCCGACGCTGGAAGGACGGCCGCAACATGCCCGATGTCCAGGCCGTCGTATACGACTACGACGGTTTGCCGGTGTACATGCGGCTGAACCTGGGAACGGAAATGCCGGAGACGTACCGCATCCAGGGCTCAAAGGGCCTGCTGGAGGTCACGGGATCCGCCCTGACCCTCACGCCCCAGTCCGGCAAGGACCAATACCCCAGCTATTACACGGGCAGCTACCCGCGGGCGTTGCGGCAGGCCTACCTCGCCAAGTGGCACGAGGAGAACGATCCCAAGATGGGCCAACCGGTAACGATGCCGGAGACGATCTCGTTCAGCGGGCCGGACTTCGACGACATCCGGCCACACCAGTGGACGTTCTTTGAAGCCGTACGCACCCGGAAACCGGTGGTGGAGGACGTCGTGTTCGGTCACCACGCGGCGCTGGCGTGTCACATGGCGAATGAGTCGTACTTTCGGAGGGGCGCCGTATCCTGGGACGAGGCCACCAAGACCATTAAGGGTTGACCAGGAGCCGTCAGCGGGGCGCGATCCCGGCCAGGACCTCACGCGCGCGCGCGGCGTTCCGTCGCTCTACATGAATTCGGACGGGACCCGCGGCCAGATTGAAACCGCCCGGCATCCGGCCGGCTCCGATCAAGTCCTGCACGCCCTCGCCCTGCGTGACGAACGGGATCCCCTCATCCTCGAGTGCCGCCTTCGCCAACGCCAGCGCTACCGTGTCCCCGGTCTGAAACACGACCACGAGGTCCGTCGGCTCTTCCCCGTCTGTCCGCACGTGGTGGCTACCTAATGAGGGCCGATGCGGAGATTTGCCGTGGCAATGAAGATCTCCCGGAGGAACGACAACAAGCCTCCGAAGAAGGCGACCATGGCTGCCACAAAGAAAAGCGCGACGGGTACCGAGGCGTCAAAACCCACAAAGGCGCCGACGAACAGTGTGGCGATGACCGCGCATACCAACAGCGCCGTAACCGTGCAGAGCGTGATCGCGCGACTGATGAGCCGGGCGCGGCGCGACAGGGCGTTCAGCTCGGCGTGAATGGCCGCCGCCGCATCGGGGGGAGCGCCGGCCGCCAGTTGGCTGTCGAGCGCCCGGCCGCGATCGATGATGCGCGAGAGGCGGTTCGTTAGAACCGCCAGCACCGCCCCGATTCCTGAGAGCAGGAACACGGGCGCGACGGCGAGCTGAATCGCGTGCGCCACAGCGTTGATCCCCGTGTCGGGTTGCACCAGTCACCCGAGGTCAGAATAGCGGGGGCGGTGCTTGAAGAACTGCACGGCCCGCTCGTGCCGCAGGGCGGCGGCACGCGTCGGGAACGTCCCGAGGTTCCGGCGCTTGCCGGTCCTGGGATCCCGCTTCATCGAGTAGAGTCGATACTTCCCGGACGGGAGTTTGCGGATCATCGGGGCCTAAGCTGTAGACGTTTGGCGGCCGGCGCAACGCGATCGCGCCGCGCTAGCGCGCCAACGCGGCGACGCGATCGCGCCAGAGCCGGTCGAGTCGAGCCTGGGGGACGTTCAACAGGCGGGCAGCGGTGCCGAGGACGGCGCTTGGGTCCCGCCCGGCGCTCGCCAGGCTACGAACGCCCGCGAGACCCCCGACATCGTAGACCATCTGGCACAGGACCGCGAGTCCGTCGTAGCCGACGTCGAGGGATCCGCTGCGCGGAGGCGGGTCGGTGACTACGCGCTCGAGCGTCAGATCAGGGTGGGCATCGAGATACAGTTTGAGCCCGGGCATGAGGTCCCTGAAGTCGAGCCCGGCAGAGCCCCCGGTCCACGTCATGAGCCCCTCCTGGACGAGGCCCGCAGCCTGGAGCGGGGCCAGAAAGGGCCACAGGATGACGTGCGCGAGCTCGTGGCGGTAGCCCTCGCCGTTGCTGGACGAGCCGATGAAGACCAGATGATCCGGCGCGTTGCTCCGCCCTCCGACCGTGTCACCGCCGAGCGGGAAGAACTCGAGACCGGCCGCACCCAGGGTTTCGATGAGGTCGTCTGTGAAGTAGTAGCCGATGGTGGGCGGTGGAGGCACCTGAAACGCGCGGGCGAGAGAGTCGACGAACACGGCGGTCGCCTGAGCGCGGGCGCGTACGAAACGGCGTGTCGGGGGATACACGAACGTGACGCGGCCGATCGTTTCGTGATTCCAGCGGCGGGTCACTCGTGGCAGCGCGTTGGCCAGCACCCACCGCCCTCCCTCACGCGTCGCGTAGACCCGGTAGAGGGCCAGTGGCTGCAAGTCCTGCCCGGGATCGGACACTCTCCCGACGAGCGTGCGGATGAGGTAGGTGCTGTCCAGCCCGATCGCAGGAGCGAGGTCCACGACGGTGAACCTCGTGAACCCTTGGTACACATAGCTGCACAGCAGATCGACGACAGGCCACCGTGCCTGCTCGGACGGCGACCATAGAGGGGCCGGTTGTAGACACCCCGGGCGACTCGAGAGGTAGGTGCGCCACAGGGCGAAGATCTCCTGGTTCGGAATGGATCCCGTGTCGACTCCGAACCCGACCGCTACGCGCACCGTCGTATCGGCGCGTTGCGCGTGAATCGGCGCTACAGGAGTCCATGCGGCGGCGAACAGTAAGGAGACCGTGAGGCGCATGATTGCAGACGGATGCTACGGCCGCTTGGCCGTCGCGTGGCGTGCGAGCCGCAACTCGAGATGCCGCCGCACGTCCGGCCATTCCGCGGCGAGGATGCTGTACATCACCACGTCACGCACCGATCCGTCGCGCCGCAGGCCGTAGTGCCGGATCACGCCGTCCTGCTTCGCCCCCAGCGCTGCAATGGCCCGCTGCGAGCGAAAGTTGAAGTTGTCCGTCCGGAGGCCGACGACCTTGCACCCGAGGGTGTCGAACGCGTGGGCGAGCAGGAGCAGCTTGCACGTCGTGTTGACGTGCGTGCGTTGACGGCTTTGGGCGTACCAGGTGTGCCCGATTTCCACGCGATCGATTCCGCGGACGATGTCGTGATAGCGCGTCGAGCCGATGACGGTGCCGCTCGCGAGATCACGCACGGCCCAGGGGAGCATGTGCCCGTCCCGCTGCCCCTGGAGCGCGTCGGCCACGTAGGCCCGCATCCCCTCGGGCGGGGGGACGCCGATAAACCACAGCTCCCACAGGCGGCCATCGCCCGCCGCGGTCGCAAGCGCGTCGTGGTGGTCTTCGGTCAGCGGCTCGAGGCGGACGCCGCCGCCCTCGAGGGTGACGGGTCGCACGTCGATCATGGCTTCGCGGGGCGGGCCGGAGGGATCAGCGCAGTACCGATGAGACCGAGTTGGCGACGTTCGGACACTCCCCTGCCCCGCGCGCTCGCACCTCGAGAATCTGTCCGACTCGCAAATGGTGATTTCCGCCGTAGATGCTCCCCGAGTCCGCCCGGACGCCACGCAGGCGAACGTAGACCGGCTCATACGGCTTGGTCGCTTGGAGCCGGTAGCGGCTTGCCAGTCCCGAGTCGCTGACGCTCAGCAGCGTCTTGGGCTGGTCGCACGGGACCAGGGCCCCGGCTCCATCGTCGTTTACGTAGATACCGCGCACCTCGATCGAGCGCTCGCAGGCGGCGAGCAGGCTGGCGATCACGACGACGCTGAGAAGGCGCATGGGTTTAAACTACGGGCCGTTCGCGGGAACGGAAGGTAGCGCGTAGGTTAGCTCGGTCCACCAGCTGCCCCTCCCCTCCCGCAAGGACACCACCATGATCTTCAGCCTCACGACGTTCACGCTGATCCACGTGGTGCTGAGCCTGATCGGCATCCTCGCCGGTCTCGTCGTCGCAGGAGGGTTCGCGAGCGGAAAACTCCTCGGCCGCTGGGCGCTCGTCTTCCTGGTCACCACGGTCTTGACGAGCGTCACGGGCTTCGGGTTCCCCTTCGTCACGCTGCTGCCGTCACACATCGTGGGGATCGTGTCACTCGTGGTCCTGGCGGGTGTCGTCGTCGCGCAGTATCTCAGACACTTCGCGGGGGCGTGGCGCCGCATCTACGCCGCCGGCGTGGTGCTCGCCACATACTTCAACACCTTCGTCCTGGTCACGCAGTTGTTCCGCCGGCTGCCCGCCTTGATCGTCTCCGCGCCTACCCAGTCCGAGCCGCCGTTTGCTATCACGCAGCTCCTGGTGTTGGCGCTCTTCATCTGGCTCGGCGTTGCCGCGGACAGGGGGTTCCGCGCCGCGCCGATCGGGGCGGCCTGAAGGGACGTCATCAGAGCGATGCCGCCAGACCTCGTGCCGCGAAGGGCCAGGTTCGTCCTCTCCACGACCAAGCACCGAAGCACACGACACCGAGCAGCAGCGCACCCAGTCCAAACGCGACCACCATGGGCGGCGTCGTGGCGAAAATGAAGATCCATCCCAGCAGAGCGACGAGACTCGGCATGGGATAGAGCCACATCCGATACGGCCTCGGCAGGTCCGGCGCCCGCCGGCGCAGCAACGTCACCGCGCCGATCTGCCCGATGAACTGCACCAGAATCCGCGTCGTGATCAATGCATCGATCACCATGCCCAGCGACACGAACCCGGCGAGGATCGAGAGGACGCCCAGCACGACCAGCGAGACGCTGGGGAATCCCTGGGACGGATGGAGGCGCGCGAAGACTTTGAAGAAGTAGCCGTCCTTCGCCGCCGCATACGGCACCCGCGAGTACCCGAGCAAGAGGGCGAAGACCGAGCCGAACGCGGTCCACAGGATCATCGCCGTGAATAGCGTCGCGATGCCCGGACCGTACGTCCGTTCCATGAGAACCGACACGATGAAGTTGGACTGCGGGTGCGACGCGGCCGGGACGAAGTCCCGCCAGGGGACGACGCCGATGATCGAGAGATTGACCGCGAGATAGATCACCGCGACCGCGATGGTGCTGATGAGAATCGACCGCGGGATCACCCGGCCGGGATTCTCGACCTCGTCGCCGATATAACAGACGTCGTAATAGCCGAGGTAGTCGTATACGCCGATCCGCGAGGCGGCGCCGAGGCCCACGAGAAAGCCCCGGGAGAAGTTGAACGCTCCCGGCGGAAAGTCGAAGGCGATCTTGGGGTCGAAATGCCGTACGCCGGTCGCGACGACCGCGATGACGGTGACGACCGTGCCGATCCAGAGCGCCACGGTGATCGTCGCGATCGATCTGATCCGCCGGTACAGGAGTGCCAAGTTCGCGAGCCCGATGATGGTCACGACGAGCATCGTCTGACGCGTCGTGATTCCCTTCCAGATGTAGCCCAAGTACTGGGCGAAGCCGATGTACCCGGACGCGATCTCGAGGGGGCCACTGAGCACGAATTGCCAGACGAAGAGAAAGCCCATCAGCCGGCCGACCTGCTCGGCGCCATAGCCCTGGCGCAGATACCCGAACGACCCGCCGGATCCCGGCAACGCCGCCCCGAGCTCGCTCCAGACCGTGCTGTCGCACAGCACGATCACCAGAGCGACCAGCCAGCCGAGCATGGCCTGCGGGCCGCCGAGCGCGGACATGAGCAGCGGGATCGTGATGAACGGTCCGATCCCGATCATGTTCGTCATATTGAGCGCCGTGGCGTGAATCAGGCCGAAGCGGCGCTCCATCAGTGGTAGTGCGTCACAAAGCGAGACTCAAGGCGCGCCAGCTCACTGCGGCCTAAGGTGGGGGTCGGGACCACCCGGTGCAGGACGGGCAATGTACAGGCCACGTCCAGCGAGTCCGTCGGGTTGATACTCTGCCAACAGGCGTGTGGCGCTGAACGCTGAGAGCATCTCCTCGACTGTGAAGAGACCCAATTCATGAACTTCCGTCGCGTGCCGCGTTCCGTCCACGGTCTCAATCGTATACTCGAAGCGGAGGCGCGAGAGCCGACCTTCCACCTCAGTGGTGCCGAGTCGCTGCACCCGAATGCCTGGAGCCTCGGCTGCGCGGCTCGAAGGGTGGCCCGTGTGCATTTTGTCAGGCGAGAACCACGGTTCGACGATGACGACGCCGTCGGGTTCCAGATGCTTCCGGAAGCAGTGCAGGGCTTGTTTGACCCGATCGAGCGTCTTCAGGTAGCCGATCGAGCTGAACAGGCAGAGGATGGCGTCGTACTGACTGGGAAGCTGGAAATTGCTCATGTCCGCCTCGAGAAATCGCCCGGCGGAGTGCTTCGCCCGCGCAATCCGGAGGAAGTCCGGATTCAGGTCTAGGCCGTCCACCGTGAAGCCGTGGAGGCTGGCAAGCAGACGAGCGTGCTCGCCGGTGCCGCAGCCTACGTCGAGCAGCGTGCGGCAGGCCGGATGCAGGGACCGCAGCAGCGCCGCGATGTGCGCCGTCTCGGCCCGGTAGTCCTTAAAACTGGAGTAGATGAGGTCGTAGAGCTCGGCCGACTCCGTGAACACGAGGCTTGGGCGCCTAGTCCCCTTCGTACTTGAAGGACACTTTGACCTTCGCGCGATAGCTCTCGACCTTGCCGTCTTTCAGCTGCATGTCGAGTTGCGAGATCTCGGCCACTCGGAGGTCGCGCAACGTTTTCGCCGCTCGCTTGATCGCTGCGGCAGCTGCTTTCTCCCAGGATTCGGGGCTGGTCCCGATCAGCTCGATGACTTTGTACACGCTCTCAGCCATGTGCGCCTCCTCGTTTGGAATTCTACTCTCCGTGCATGCGCTCGCCAGCTTCACATGCGTGTTGACTCAAGGCGTGACGGTCAGCTTGCTGATCGGGGCCAGGGAGACCTTCCGGAACTCGACCTCGGACCCTTCCGACTGCAGCGCGATCCGGCCGCGATCGGCCGTCGCGTCCGAGCCGTCATTCACCACGTCCCCGTTGACCCAGACTCTGATCGCGCGGCCGACGGCCTCGATCACCATGGTGTTCCACTCGCCGACCGGCTTCTCGGAGTTGTCGGTCAAGTTCAGGATGCGTCGCGCCTTGCCCTCCGTGGTCCCCCATTGCGCCGGTGGTCCGCGCCGACGCTCCATGTCGGGCACGTGGATGTCTTCCAGAATGCACCAGAAATCGCCGGCGTTCCCGTGCTCCAACTGCACCTCGATCGAGCGCGGAAACATCGCGTAGAGGGCGCGCGGCGTCGACGCGTGTACCAACACACCGGAGTTGCCGGGCTTTGCTGGGAAGCGGTATTCGACGTCGAGCCGGTAGTCGCGGTAGCTCGAATCCGTGATGAGATGCCCGCGGGGCTCACCCAGGCTCACGAGCACTCCATTGCGCACGAGGAACGGACTGCGGAGCCGCGGGTTGGAGTCGGCGGCCGGGACGTCGACGTGCCAGCCCGTGAGGTCCTTACCATTGAAGAGGCTGCGTGGCTGGCCCTGCGACGCGCAGCGAGACGTCCAGCCGAATCCTGTGGCCGCGCAGACGGCGACGATCAAGAATGGCTTCATGAGGCTCCCCCAGGACGTCCGGCAATGAAGTCGTCTATCTCGCACGAACTGCGCAGAATGGCGACGCGCTTCCCCTGATCGAGCGCTTGCAAGCGCTCCAGAATGGCTCCCCGACGTCGCGACGGATAGGTCCATATCCAGACGAGAAATTCCCAGCTCAATCGCTCGCGACACCCCGGTGGAAGCTCGGGGCGTTCACGGCCAAAATAGCGCAGCTGGCGCACGAGGACACGCCAGAGGCACAGCAGGCGGGGCAAATCGAGGAACACGACCGTGTCGCAGGCCGTCAGACGGAGGTCGAGCGTCCCTCCATAGTTGCCGTCGATGATCCACTCTTCACCGGCGACAAGCCGCCCCACGGTCTGCTGCCATTCGTCGCCCGGCGTCGGCTGCCATCCGGGCCGCCAATACAGGAGGTCGAGGTGGATGAGAGGAAGGCCCGTCCGCTGGGCGAGTCGCCGGGCGACGGTGGTCTTCCCGGTCCCACCGGAACCGATCACCAGCACACGTTTCATCGAAACCTCTCGAGCACGTCTGTTTGCACGGTCGGCATCGATCAATCGGCTCGGCGGCGTGAGCTGGGGTGTCCACCGCCGCGCCGCGCTGCGTCCCCGGTGGGCACAATGCTCGCCGTCTCGACCATGAGAATCACGCTGCGCACGGGAGCGCGAGTGCGATGCAAGACCCCCCGCGGTACCACGAAGCCCTGTCGCGGGCCGAGTGTGACCGAGCGTCCCTCGAGATCGATGATGAACTGGCCCTCTACTACATAGAAGAACTCGTCGTCGGCGTCGTGCTGATGCCAGTGATACTCGCCCTGCATCACGCCCAGTCGGACGACCGAGTCATTCACCTTGCAGAGGGTCTGGTTATACCACTGGAACTGGCAGGCGTCGATCAGCGGCTGGAGGTCGACAACGGCGAGATGAGGAAAGAGGATGTTGAGACGCGTCTCGTACGGGTACGCGACAGGCTCGGACACGGTGACACTCCCGGGGAGTAGTCGGCTGGCGGAATCATGAGCGCGGTACGGGATGGTCGGTGAGCACCGGCAGAAACGGGATCCACGGCCCGACCTGGTCTCGGTATTGCTTCGCCATCACCCTCGCTACCTGAGCCACATGTCCGAGGTCATGCACCACCCATGCGGCCAATAACTGACGCAGCGTCACACGGCCCAACGTCGGGTGTTCACCGGGGAGATCGAGCTCCGTCGCGGTAAGGTTCCAGGACTCGAGCTGCTGTACGTTCGCCGTCCGCAATCGCGCAAATTCGGCGAGGAGCGACGCCGCGGAGCGCCCCACGTTGCGTGCGCGGTGGCGGAATCGATCGTAGGGTTCGAAGCGGAGTTCGGGCCCCTGCGCCAGAATGATGCGAGCGCGCGGGATCCAATCGGTTTCCTCACCGTCGATGAGGTGTCCTACCACATCGAACGGACTGAATGTTTCGGGACCCTCGTTGGCTCGGATCCAAGAGTCGCTGAGACCGTCGAGCAGCGCCCGGAGCGTGGCGGGCGACCGTCGCAGCACTGCGATCGCGAGGTCCAAGTCGAAATCCATAGGTCTGAGGGCGTCCCCCGTGAGCTACCGCCACGCGCTCACGATGATCGGTATCACCAACATCTTCACGAGCCAGTCACCGGCATGGATGGCGGCGAGCTTCCACGGGATGTTCTCCCAGAGGACCGATCCCGTGAGCAGGATCACCGGGAACCCGACCCACAAGGAGAGGCCGAAGTGCACCGCGCCGAGCCCACCGCTGACGCCGAGTAGGGCCACGAAGCGCGCGATCACGTAGGCGAGGACGAGGCACCGGACCAGCTCGATGAGCAGCTTCCCCCCGGGCATCTTCGCGCCAGCCATCGCGGCGACAGGGTCCATGCCGCGCAGCCGCATCCACGGCTTGTAGAACAGCAGGGGACTGTACCAGAGCCAGCCGAGCACGAACACGGCGACTGCTGCCACGAGGACGGCCAGATAGTTAACGTGCACCATAGTTCACCCTCTCCCTTCACTGCGGTCACCGCGGGCCCGCGCCAAGCCAAGGCCGGCAGCTGCGGCCAGGCCGACAACAAACGCCGGCAGTGCGGTCACGACCGGCCATAGCACGAGCGCGAGGAAATGGGACGGTTGGTGGCTTGCGGCGGCCTGCGCGTGAACATTCGCCGCGACCGCCAGCGCGAAGGCCCCCAGGGCGACCGCCAACGATGCGTGCAGTGCCGTTGGCCCAGGCGAGCTGCGCAGCCGAACCTGTTCGTACGCAATGTGCGCCGCGAACGCGGCGCCGCTGATCGCCCAGGCGGCAAGCCGCCAGGTCATTCGCATCGGATTGGACGCAGCCCGACTGGCGAGCGCCGCGAAGGTGATGCCGGTGACAAGATACACGAGGCCCAAGAATAGCACAGCCCGGAGCCAACGTAGGAGTGGCGCGGCCATGAGCTCGCTTAAGCTGCGGGCGAATCGCCCGCCGGCGCAAGAGCGGCAGCCTCTCTAGAGGTCCTTGCGGAAGCAGCGAACCCGCCCCGCGACTCATGGCTCGAGGATCGATCGTAATGTGGGGGAGGTCCCGCGGCTACTCGAGAGATAGTCCGCGAGGCCTCCGAGCCGAAAACCAAAGTCGTGCACAAAGCGCGTCCCATCGGGAATTGGTCCTCCCTGGGCCTCACCCAGCCGAACAGGAACCTTCGTCACTTGCTCGACCAGATTTGCGAGGTGTTGTGTCTCCCACACCTCAGCCGGACTGTTGTAAATACGTTGCGGAAGTTCAGCTGCTTGGGCCAGAATGGTCAACATGCGGGCCACGTCATCGACGTGTACCAGCGATAACCGGGCGGTGGGAGCGAACGGGATGGCGATGGCAGGTTGGCCAGGCGACGCTAAGGTGTCAAAGATCTGGGAGCGCCAACCCGATGCGGTACTCTTGGCACCAGGGCCGACGACCCGCGCCATCCGCAACGCGACGAAACCGAAGCCCGTTGTGACGGCGAGGCTCTCACCGGCAAGCTCCACTGCCCGTTTCGCTGCGCCGTAGGGATCGTCTGGCGCCGCGCGGTCGTATTCGTTCAGGGCACGCGACCCACCCGACGATCCGTAGACGCTCATGGAGCTCCCGAAGACGAAACGCTCTACTTGATGCGTGAGCGCTTCGCGGAGCAAGCGGAGCGTGCCGGTCAGGTTCACTTCGGTTGCTATGATGGGATCGGCTCGAGAGGCCGTTGGAAGGATCGCCGCGAGGTGGACCACGGTTCGAATCGAGGTCGAGGCGAATAGGCGCGCTACCTGATCGTCTCTCCTGATGTCGCACGATTCCACGTTCTCGAGGGCATTGGCGTGAATATCGACCGCCAACACGCGATGCCCGGCTGCGCGTAACAGTGACGAAAGCCTCGACCCGACTTGGCCGCCGGCGCCTGTTACGAGGATAACGTTGCCGGCGGACCCGGAACGTATCACAGCGGATCCTTTGTGAGCGTTGGACGCGTAAGGCAGATCATCAGGCGTGAGGCTTCCATTGCCACAGCCCGCCTGCGGTCGCCCTCGGCAACCGGTGGCCCGTCTGGCGGGCCACCATGACGATCTGACCACGGTGATGAGCCTCATGCGCGACGAAGTAGGTGAGCACATGGCCAACATCGAGGGATAGGTTCCGCCACACGTACCCCTTCGACGGCGGCACTCGGCCCTCCGCCGCCAGGCCCAACGTGAGAAGCGCCTCGATCCCCTTGCCACTGCGTTTCAGTGCGGCAATGAGTTGCCGACGCGCGACGCGACGATGATCGACGCGAGTGGGAGCGGTGATCCCGTGCTCCCGTCCGAGCGTCTTGATCCACATGCAGCGTGCGTTGTGAAGGTGGGCCAAGATCATTCGGATCGTGCGCTGTGGCGCTCCAGGGATAGCGATGTCCCAGAGCACAGACGGTAGGTGCTGGACGAGGTAGACGCTGACCCGGTTGTTGGTCCTCCACGCGGCAACAAGCGTCGCTCGTAGATCGGGTGGCGGGGGCAAACCGGATCTCCCATCGAGAGTCGTGCTGATGTGAAGCGGCGGCCTAACGGCTCGCAGCTTTAAGCTGCGGGCACTCGCGCGCCGGCGCAACCGCCCGGCAGCTTCAAACGCTTGTTAGGCGACCGGTTCCAAGCCGTGGCCCACGAGCTTTACGTGCTTGTTAGGCTCGAGCCGGGACTGGCACTCGTTTATCCGGGTGGTCGCCATGCGAACCTGTTGGTATGGTGAGGCCGCCCATCGCTGGCCTGCGTCATGGCACGTCGATGGAGCTCCCAAGCCCCGCGACGTGCCAGTGGTCGTGCAGCGCCGTGGCGACGCGCTCGATCTCCGCGTCCGGTGTAATCACGAGATGCAGCCCTCCGAGGATTCAGTTCGCAGAACCACGTCGAAGGTCGAGGGGGGACACACGTGTGTAAAGTAGTACGCTTCGGCGGGATCCCACCGGGCGTGCCACTGCCGGAGGAAATCTGTCGCCTCACGGGCTGCGAGGCGCGTCTCACGCGTGGTCGGGGCCGCCTCGACCAGCACGGTCAGGTCAACAACGTCTGCGAGCTCGGGCCTCGCGGAATAGGCGCCGTCGAGCAGCACGACAGGCTTCGGACCACGCTCGGTCGGCGTCCTTTGCAAAGGATAGGTGCCGTCACGACGGGGACCGGCCGAGAAGTCGAAGGCATGCCAACGCGCCGGACGACCCGTCCGCAACGGCTCGAGCGCTTCGCGTTTCAGCCGGCGCCAGTCTATGGCATCTGCCGCCCGTTGCGCTGGCGTGCGGCGGTCCCATTCCGCGTCGCTCACGCCAGCGGCGAAGAAATCATCGCAGGGCACGATGACGGCGTCGATGGCCCGAGCGACCGCCTCCGCCACGGTGCTCTTGCCAGAACCACTGCGTCCATCAATGGCCACGACCAGGCGATGGGCGCTGCCCGAGCAGGCACGTATCGCGGCGACCACGGTGTCGACGGCCGGGCTCGGCATGGCTTGTGTGCGGTTGCTCGTTAGGCAGCGGCGAAGTGGGGGTTCTCAATCAGGCCCACCAAGTTGCCAAACGGATCGGCGATCGTTGCCACACGAATGTCGCCACCGACGTTCTGAACGGGCGCCTCGAGACTCGCGCCGGCGCGAGTGAACTGCCGGACCGCGGCGTCGACGTCTGGTACGCCCCAGTAGGCCACCGCTCCACCCGCGCCCGGACGTACCCTCGTCGTGTCCGGATCCAGCCCGAGCTCGTAGCCGCCAACGTTGAAGCCGACGTAGAACGGCTCGTCGAAGTAGGGTTGAACGCCGAAGACCGAGCTGTACCACGCCGTGGCGCGTTCCAGGTCGGGTACATGATAGATGACGGTACGTAGACCGAGGATCATCCGCTGCTCCAGGGGTGTGGTGGGTTGGGGAAAAAGGGGTCGCTGCCTAACGGATCGCTCCTCTGCACGATGTCGGGCACTACGGCGCCGAATGAATGACCGATCAGCGGCCCGGCTCCCATACGAACGAGTTCCGCGCACTATACAAGATCTCTCCGCTCGGAGCACGAACCGTCACGACCGCGAACACGACCGGGAGATCAAGTCGGTTCGTCGCCAATCGAGTGAGAAACTTTCCCTCGATCGTGACGGTGCCCACCTGAGCGTATTCACAGCGGAGATGGATAGTAGGAGCATTGATGGTAGCCTCGAGGCAGGACACTGCCTCCTCAGTACCGGAGGTCGCCTGGGCGAATGTGACGACGGCCTCCGGACGAAGGCTGAAACCGGTGAATCGGAAACGACCTACCGAAAAGCGATAGCCGGGGACGTATCGCCCTTCGGCATCTGCTTGAAGCGCCGGCTTGAGCGGCTCCACGGCCGGTGGTGGTGGCGGCGGCTGTTCAAGGATGGTAGACCTGGGCGTGCGCAGCTGGCGTACGACAAGAAAGCCAACCGCGAGACCTACCGCCACGACCAGGACGAGTAGAATGTGACGCTTGCCGGACATGAGCCCTGTGGTTAATGGCGGCAGCGGCCAAACGGATCGCGTTGAAGCTGCGTGGAATCGCCTCTAGCTGCCAATCCGCCGCTCTTCCCGTGCCTTGCTGAGCAAACGCTCCGCGAAATCGAGACGCTCCTGTGTTTCTGCTAGCTCCTGTTGGAGGTCCTCGACCCGATGTTCAACTGCCTCGAGCCGCTCAGTGACGTCGGCCGATGGTGATTGAAGACGAGCGGCACGCAGACGAGCGATCCTGATCACCGTGTAAGCGGGAATCCCTACGAATATTAGAAGCGCGGCAAGAAACACACCTGGTTCCATGTGGCCTTTCTCTCTTGAGCCTGATACTTGCCAGCGCTGCCTACGGATCGCGCTTAAGCTGCGGGCGAGCCGCCCGCCAGCGCAAGGGTGTTGGACGAGCTCCGTGGTCGTCGATTGCGCGGCGGGCGCCAGCACGAAGACAGTGGAGCGCTCCTCTTGGAGAAGCCGCTACGTCGGTGCCCAGATCTTTCGCGCGTCGATCACCTCGGCCCTACCCGGCAGTGGCAACGGTTCGTCACAGAGAGCGAAGAACGCCAGCCCCTTGTAGGACGTCAGGTAGTACCAGCGAGTCCGAAAGAAACCGCCCCGGGCTCTGACGACGAGCGGAGCATCTTGCTTATGCAGAATGCGAGAGAAATCCTGGGGCTCGAGCCGGACGAGCGTACCCGAAGCCTTGATGGCCTGCGCGATTGCGGCGGCATGGGCGGCGGCTTCGGCCATGATCGAGAGCTCGTGGCTGCTTAGCGGATCGCGCTTAAGCTGCGGGCGACTCGCCCGCCGGCGCAAGAGCAGTGGACGACAGTCCCCGCCCGCCAGGGCACAACATTCCGCTTCCCTTGAAGCGATCACCGCCCGGCAGCCTCAAGCGCTTGTTAGGCGGTAGTCTCGGTCTCTTCGGCACGCACGAGTCTACCCGATAGCCAGCCTCGTGCGTTTCATCTCACGTGTCGTTCCAGCCACGGCGTGTCTATCGTTTGGGTGCTGTCCAAGGAGATCCCGCCCCGGACCTCTTTGTCGTCGTAGGAGCCGGTGATTGAGATCATGTCTTCGAGAGGTAGGATGTCAAGTTCGGCCAACTCGATTGGCCCCTGGTCGTAGGGACAATCGATCTTCTTTCTTCCATCGACCGTGACGATGACGTCCGCCGTTGCAAGGCCACCCCGGTACCCGTGCCCAACCGCCGGATAGACCGATATGGCCGTCTCGACCGTATGAGAGCCGATCGTTTCACGTCGGTTAAAATGACGAACCGAACCGCCTGCGATCAGGATGATGCCTTGGCGATCAAAGGATTCGAGATCTGCGAACATAGCCATTTGCGTCGCGGGATCGTGCACGAAGCCGGTTGTCAGACGGACCTGGCCTACGCGCTGCAGCACTCGGTACTCAATGATCGCGAAGGTGACATCCGCCGCCGGCGATGTTGGAAGCAACGCGATGACACTGAGTGCCGCCGCTAACGTTCTGGTTCTCGTAACTCCCCTTGGCATGTGCTGCCGCCTAACGGGGTGCGCCTAAGCTGCGGCGCCGAGCAACAATGATCACAAATGGAATTCTACCATAGCCGACGGGCGCCGTCAGCTTCAGGCGCGTGTTAGGCGGCAACTTCACCACCATCACAGATGTCGCAGAGAATCGAGTCGTGTCTGCAGCGAGGACGACAGATCGCCCACCTTGTCCCATATGATCGATGAACCCTGGCAAAAGCGCGCAGCTTGAGCCCCAAGCCATTGTTCGTAACCCGACGTCTTGATCGTCGCGAAAGGCGTCCACTCAGCCTTGCCTCTTTCCTCCGTTGGCATAAAGTCGCCGCACAACATGTACTGTTCCCTTCCACTAGGAGTCATAACGTGCCCAATGCGCACAACACGAAAGCGAACAGGATCTGGTGGGCGGTGGGTATGAAAATCAGTAGCGGCTGCGGTAAGCAAGAATTGTACGACCGAATCGATTGCCGTGTTCTGCAGTTCAGCAGGAAGTACCTGCGTGGGAGTTACTGTATGGGATTCACTGCGCGTGACGGGAGCCGTGCTGCAGGCTGCGAGACCTATCGTCGAAAATAGGACTGCAAGGTATCGCATGATTCTCCTCCGGTGCTGACGGCTTGGCGTTCTGCAACAGGGCAACTCCTCGCCAGCAGCAACACCCATCACACGACATACCGACCAACCGGCCGGGTGATGATGGCCAAGGGGACGCCACCGCCGCTTTGCGCCGGGCCCAGTGGCGAGATCAGTCCTCAGCTCACCGCTCTCTTCACGAGCGCGCCGATCTTTGCCTCTTCGGCGGCGGTCAACTCCTTCAGCGCGAAGGCGGTGGGCCACACGGCGCCTTCGTCGAGGTTCGCCGCGTCGCTGAAGCCGAACGTCGCGTACCTCGTCTTGAACTTCTGCGCGCTTTGGAAGAAGCAGACGACCTTGCCGTTCTTGGCATACGCGGGCATCCCGTACCAGGGTCTCGCCGAGAGGGCTGGCGTGCTGGCTTTGATGATAGCATGGAGCCGCTTGGCCATCGCGCGATCCGGTTCCGGCATCTCGGCGATCTTCGCGAGCACGGCGGTTTCCCCATCCGCCTTGTCCGCGCGCGGGCCGCGACGCGCCACCGCCTTCAGCTCTTGGATGCGCTCCTTCATCGCGATTCGTTCCTCGTCCGTGAATCCCTTGAACGTCTTGCCGATCGCGGTGGTGCTCTTGGCGGACTTCTGCGTGCCCTTCTTTGCAGGTTGGCTCAGAGAACCTCCTCATAGTGACTTTGGGTTGGAAACCTCGCCGCAGTTCGAATGCAGACCCGCGCTATTGTAAGATGCGGCACCTGCAGCGGCGCTCTTAAAAGGCAAAGGTCTGCTCCTCCGCAATCAGCATGATCGGTGGTCCGCCCGACGAAATCTTCGCCGCGTGCGCCAATGTCTCCTTCCCACCTGCCGACGCGGCACAGGCCTGCAGGGCTTCGAGCGATGGAAAATGGACCTCGGCAATCCGGTAAAACGCGGGCTTGCCCTGAGGCGAACCCTGGACCTTGGTCGCAACGAGCTTTGTCTTACCGCCGAGCTTCTTCACCGCCATAGGTACGTGCTCATCCTGATAGAGTCGCTCGAAGGCCTGCACGTCTTTCGGCATTGGGTACATCACTATGAGTTTGACCGCGGCCATGAGCTCCCCTCCTTGGCGTGCTAATCGCCAGGTGCGTCGTTGGTGCCGCCTAACGGATCGCGCTTAAGCTGCGGGCGACCCGTCCACCGGCGCAAGGCTGTGGGACGAAGTCCGCGCCCCGCCTTGGGGCCGCTCATCGATTCGGTCGGCGATTCTTGGGTTCATCCCCAACAATCATTGACCTATGCGCGTTGCCGGATCCCAGTGTTCGTCCGCTTTGCCATCCTTGAAACGCCACATATCGAACCAAGTCGTGGTGTAGCTCTGTGAGGAATCCTTGGCGTCCTTCGCTTCGTGGACGTACGCGACCACCACGAGATCGCCCTCCGCCACCACCGACACGACTTTCGTGTTCATCTTCTGCGGGATTGGCACGGGCGTCACCTTCCGGACCTCGGTGAAGAACTTCACCACACCATTGCGTCCCGACGCCGCGTTCGGATTGTGCTGGATGTACCGCTCGGTTAGGTACTTGTCTGCCAGTTCCCAGTGCCCCGCCTCAAGCAGGTCTTTTACAATGTGGTAGGCAACCTGCTTGTTCGTATTGAGCTTCGGGTCGCTGCTGTGGAATAGGGCGTCCGGATCGCGCGCGCCGACAACAGGTTCCTGTGCGTGCAGCGAAGGGCTGCCCGCCAGCAGAGCGGCCGCCAGTGGGAGGTGAAGGCGACAAGGCATGTATCCCTCCTCTATGGTTCAGAGAGCGCCCCGAGCTTGCGGGTGTCGCCGGCCTAAGGTGCCGGACGATGGCCGTGCTGCGCCAGCGGCACAACACGCCGCTTCCTTTAAGGCGATCACGCCCGCCAGCTTCAAGCGCTTGTTAGGCGGCGCCCTCGCGGCCAGATCGCCCAGATTGGTACAGATCCGACTCCGTCATGCCTGGCGGTTGTGCTGGGGTATCTCCCGAGACTTGGAGGCGCTGTCGGGCGGAGAACATGGGCCCGCGCATAGGCACATCACGCGCGAACGCCTGGAAGCCCACGGGTGGGCGGTTCACGTCGACGTAAACACCTTCCATTCCCCCGCGCATGAAATACGCTTCATGCCAGAACCCCGTGCCACCGGAGTCACGAATGAAGTTCTGCCACCAGATGCGGTGCGGCTCTGAGCGCGTCCACCGCTCCATGGACTCGAAGTCCTTCCAGTACCACCGCATGCCGATATGCAACGGGAAGAGGCGGAAAATGATGTTGTTTTCGAAATGGAGCAGGCCTTCAGGCCGGGCAGCACCGGCCTTGTCGATTTGGGGGCCAAGGCCAAGCAAGGTCTTGATGCCGGCGAAGGTGCGTACTCGCATGCCTAGATAAATGACGACAAGGTTTGGGAAAGCGGCTAGGTCCACTGCACGCCGATCGACTGGGGTAGGCATGGGCCGGCTCCTCGCGTGGCTTGCGTCTATTGACGCAGGGCCTTCTGCGTCGGCATCTGCGCAAGAAGCAGAACACTGACGCTTCAAGTCGTCAAGAGAGGAGCTGGAGCGGCGCCGCCTAACGGATCGCGCGTAAGCTGCGGGCGACCCGCCCGCCGGCGCAAGGCTGGTGGACGACCGTCCGCGCCTCGTCAGGGGCACAACACTCCGCTTCCCTTAAAGCGATCACCGCCCGCCAGCTTCAAGCGCTTGTTAGGCAGCCCGCACCAAACCACGCCAACCGGGGCGACAAACCGACCGCCGTTACTTTGCTGGTATCAAATCGAACTTGCCGAACGTCTCCTGATAGAAAAGTGCCCCTTCTTTACGGTCTCCACCGCTCCAGTGCTTGTGGCCCCCCGGGATCCGGAGAAAATCGCCCGGACCAACACGCTTGGCGCCAGCATCGTCCCTGTAGAGGTAAGCGCCCCGTAAGACCACAAGCAAAACGTCAGCCGTGTGAGTGTGCAGGCCTGCGTCGAATCCAGGGCGGAACTTCGTAAAGCCGCCAAACGGCCCTGTGAGTGTATCTCCCCAGGCCACATAACTAGAGACGCCGGGAACCAGCGGCGCAAACTTCGCCGAACGTGAACGGGCAAAGATCACACCTGTGCCTTGTTCCCTCTGCGCAAAGACGACAGCGGTCGTCAAGGCCAGAGCAACTGAGACTGCACCCAGCGTCCAAGTGCGCTTCATTTCGGCCTCCGGTGTTGTTTGCTGTTGAACGATAGTTGGTGCGCGTCAGCGCACAACACTCCGCTTCCCTAAGAGCGATCACCGCCCGCCAGCTTCAAGCGCTTGTTAGGCGCCCGCCCCGCCTATGGCGTGATAAGCGCACTCTGTGCCGCAACATTCTGCCAGCGGCCATTTCGCTTGAGGTAAACGCGAATGTAGCGGGTCCTGCGGGCAAACGGCCGACCACCGTAGGTGCCAGCCCCCTGCTGCTCACCAGTAACGACGGCTGCAGTCGAATCGAACACCTGGACCTGCTCGTTGCTGACCACGAGAGTCGTCCACTGTATGACGCGGGCCCGTGTATCCTCCACGTTTTGCTGCTTGGTGCGGTGCACGCCATTCGCACCGATGTCTATGAAGTCATCCGCAAGGATCGCAGCGAGCTGCGTGGCGTCCCCACCAAGGTGGGAAGCGCGCCGCTGCGCTTCCAAACGCAAGACTACCTCGGCGAGAGAATCCAGAGGAGACACTTGGACCGCGAGGCCCAGCAGCGGGAGCAGGAACATGATGTGCATAGTGCGTGGGCGCCTAACGGATCGCGCTTAAGCTGCGGGCGACCCGCTCACCGGCGCAAGGGTGTTGGACGACAGTCCGTGCCCGCCAGGGCACAACGCTCCGTTTCCCTTACAGCGCTCACCGCCCGACAGCCTCAAGCCTTGTTAGGCGGCATCATCCCTGGACGGTGATTCCCCTGGCACGCGTTTCCCGGGCATGAGGAACGCCCCGAGTAGTGCAAGCAGCAAACCGCACAAGGCACCGACGAGACCCAGAACCGTGAAGAACGGCACCCGAGTGATCGCCGGTGCCGCCCCGCCATAGGTCGCGAGCGTGAATACGAAGCACAAGACGAACCCGTAAAGGGCGCCGGCAACCACGGCGGTCGCTCTGTTCGCTCGGTAGCCCAGAGCAACCGCCGCGAGCCCCCAGGGCACGAGCGTCCACCATTGAAGGGAGAGGCCATGCGCCGCGGCCCATCCGAGAAGAAGCGCGAGTGCGCCGGCAGCAGCGAGCCTTGGCATTGTCTCCAGTGATGCCGCCTAACGGATCGCGCTGAAGCTGCGGGCGACTCGCCCGCCGGCGCAAGGGTGTGGGACGAAGTCCGTGCCCCGCCAGGGGCACAACACTCCGCTTCCATTAGAGCAATCAGCGCCCGCCAGCTTCAAGCGCTTGTTAGGCAGGATGCCATCCCCTACCCGCGCCCATTGTAGAAGTTTGGTCTACCTCGCATTGCTAAGAGGCCATGAACCGCGAGCTCGACTCCGATGAGCAGCAGACCCCCGTACCACCACATCCTCAGTGGTGGGGCGTCGAGCCGGAGGACGTGGGCTGAGGCGCCCATCAATACATAGAGCACTACGCCGCCAGCAAACCACACCAATAGTCGCAGTGCTACTTGTGTGAGCCGGCCTTTCGAAATGCGCGCCCGAAGACCGTTCAAGAATGCAACCTCGACGTAGTGCCCGCCAAGCGAGAACCACAGAGCAAGGGCCGCAATGGGTAGTACCAACCTGAGGCTATGTCTCTGCACTGCAAGCACCACGCCCACGCTTGCGGCGAGAGCCACGTTTCTCGCCAACGTGCGCCTCAAGGGCTCTTCGAATTGGCTCGCGCTGGTGTTTGGTTGCATGCTGCCTAACGGATCGCGCTTAAGCTGCGGGCGACTCGCTCGCCGGCGCAAGGGTGTGGGACGACAGTCCGTGCCCGCAAGGGCACAACACTGCTTCCTTTAAAGCGATGACCGCCCGCCAGCTTCAAGCGCTTGTTAGGCTGCAGCGAGCCACCGTCGCTTGGGTCAAGCGTCGCTCGGCCGCGCGTGGAAATAGCTGTAGCCGACGCATAGCAGCAAGAAGAGAATAACCGTCGACCAACCGAACGCGTTGAAGAGACCGGCGAGCTGGCTTAGGAGCGCGATGACGAAACCGACTGCGAGTCCGGCAGCATTCCCGAGCTGGACGGCACGACGTGCTGGCGTATCCATATCTTTCCTCGCCAACCAAGCTGCAAGCCCGATCTGGATGGCCGCAGCCCCCCACAGGCGAGCCATGAAGGTTCCGGCCGGGTCGGTCGCCACGCCGTAGAGCGCCAACACGGACGCCGGTGCCAACACGAAGCCAATGCCGAACGCTAGAGCGAGAATCGCATGAAGGAGCATAAAGGCAGCGCGTGTCATCGGAACCTCCCCTCGAGCTACGACTCGGGTGCTCAGGTTCGGAACAGAGGCTGCAGCCTAACGGATCGCCTTAAGGTGCGGGCGACTCGCCCGCCGGCGCAAGGGCGTGGGACGAAGTCCGTGCCCCGCCAGGGGCACAACACTCCCTTTCCCTCAAAACGATCAGCGCCCGCCTTCAAGCGCTTGTTAGGCCGCTGGCCAAAGTTGATCGGCGTGCTAGATTCGCGGCGTGACACTTCTCGATTAGTTAGGAGCAGCACAATGATCGTTCACGGCGTGACCCCAATTCTCAATGTGTCGAACATGGACACCAGTTTTGCGTGGTTCGCCAAGCTGGGCTGGAAAGAGTTGTGGCGCTGGGGCGACCCGACGGGATTTGGCGCCGTTGGCTCCGGTCCGTGCGAGATCTTTATGTGTCGCGGCGGCCAAGGCGGACGCGGGAAAGGGAAGAACACGAGCACCTTCGCTAGTTTCGAGGACGAGACGCAAGACAAAGGCTGCTGGATGAGTTGGTGGGTCGAGGACGTGGATGCCGTCTATGAACAGTGCGTTAAGCAGGGCATCGAGGTGACGTGGCCGCCGACGGACATGCCTTGGAACGTGCGGGAAATGCACGCCCGATTCTCAATGTCTCGAAAGTTCCGCATCGGAAAGGGACTAAAGGAAGAGTAGGCGCTTGAGCCAGCACCGTATTGGCCAGCGGCCTAACGGATCGCGCTTAAGCTGCGACCCGCCAGGCGGCGCAAGGGTGTTGGACGAACAGTCCGTGCCCGCCAGGGCACAACACTCCGGCTCCCTTAGAGCGATCACCGCCCGCCAGCTTCAAGCGCTTGTTAGGCAGCAGCATAGCTATGAAGACGTCTGGCCGGGTGGGTCCGCGCGGTCACCCGGCGCTGGCAGGGCGCGGCCACTCTGGTTCCTCTGAGCAACCAGGGCGCGCTCGAGGAAATCGAGCCGTTCTTGCATGGCATCGAGTGCATCACGAAGCTCTCCGATTGCCGGATCAGGCGGCGCAACACTGGGAGGGCGGCGTTCAAGTCGTTTAGCAAAGGCGGTGGCGAATCGCACGACGATCACGCTAACCGCGATGGCCCCGATGACCGCCATGACAGGGATAGCTGGCTCCATCGGTTCGGCTCCGGCCTCAATGACTCGTGATACTGCTGCTGCCTAACGGCTCGCGCCTAAGCTGCGGGCGACTTGCCCGCAGGGCGCCGAGTAGTTGAACGATAGTTCGTGCGCGCCGGCGCACAACACTCTGCTTCCCTTAGGGCGGTCACCGCCCGGCAGCTTCAAGCGCTTGTTAGGCGGCACGCTACTCAGGGGCCTGGTTCACGAGAGCAAGACGGCTAACAACCGCGTTCGGTTCAAGAACCGTACCGGGCGACAACACCGCATTGGCGCCGAGGCGACAGTGATCCCCGATGACTGCACCGAACTTCTCCACGCCCGAGCGGATCTCTTGCCCCCGAATGTAAACCCTAATCTCTTTGTTTCGGCGCTCGTTGTAATGGTTTGCAACCACAGCGCCGGCCTCCACGTTGACATCGGCACCTTTGATGGAATCACCCACGAAGTTGAGGTGGGCAAGAGTCGACACGGCAGAATCGATGGATCGAGAAAGAGGAATCTCGAGTGAAAGGAGCTTACGTAGTCGTCGATCCTCACAGAATACCGGACCTCTAGGGGCGCGTGCCGCCTAACGGACTGCGCGTAAGCTGCGGGGCGACTTCCAAGAGGCGCAAGGAGCCCTGCCCTGCACCATCAGGTCGCTGGCGCACAACCGGACGATTCCTTTAAGAGCCGGCCCCGTCAGCCTCAAGCGCTTGTTAGACGGCGCGCTCACTTTGCTGGCAATGAGGACGCGTACTTCGTGGCCACCTGTACCCATTTGCCAAGCTTCGCATCAGTCTTCAATCCCGCAGGCTCGACCAGAATCCAACCTTGCATTGGACGCCCGGTGAGATCGAAGCGCCGCGTGTGCGGCTGCGACAGAGCACCGTCCGTCTCGTCCGGGGCCAGCCGCACGAGGAGGTCGGACTTGTGAACGCCAACGCACATGTTGCCATTCAGAAGAAACGCGACGCCGCCAAACATCTTCTTCTCGACCAGGCCTTTGCGCTTACCAAGCGAGCCGCGAATTCGTTCCGCTAACCGTTCGTCGAAGGCCATGGATGGCTTTGAGTGGAGTGAACGCGCCGTCTAACGGGGTGCGCCTAAGGTGCGGCGCCGAGCTGTCATGTTCACAAACGCAATTCTACCACAGATGACGGGCGCCGTCAGCTTCAGGCGCGGGTTAGGCAGCGCGGCATCAGAACGAGCGGCACGCAAGGATCAATACAGGACCTCGTGACGAAGATGCACTATTGAGCCGCATCGCTTCGAGACACACGGGTTGCCAGCGATCCCGCCCGAGGACCGCGCCCAGGATCCCGCCTAGCAGTGCGCCCCCAAATGCCCCCGTGAGCCCTCCGACAACGCCTGCACCCGCCTTGCCGCACAAATGGCGGACAGGATCAGTGCACACCGCTGGTTTGATAAGGATCAGCCCCACGCCGAGGCCGCTGATTCCCCCGATCGAGGCCCCCCAGCCCGCCCCGGTCCAGAACGCGGACCTGCGTCCAGAGCGCCGCTCTAGTCGGACCATGTCGCGCACGGGAACCGACAGTGCAAGGGCCTCCGACCGAAGCATAAGGCGAAGTGAATCTGGGTGGACTGAATCCGGGACGAGTGAGAGGAGGATTCCCTCGCTGTGAGTCCCGCAGAACGGTGAAACCCGCGACATACCATGACACGGTCGCATCCAATAGCGAAGACGCTCACCAGGTTGGGGTAACCCGGACTGCGCTTGAGCATACGGTGAAAGGCCCAGGAGGCCGATTATGACAGAGAGAATCGGCGTTCGATTAGCCCGCACGAGGACCTCCTCAAGCGCCGCGCTGCCTAACGGATCGCGCTTAAGCTGCGGGCGACCCGCCCGCCGGCGCAAGAATAGTGGACGACAGCCCCGTGCCCGCTAGGGCATGACCCCACGGCTTCCTTTAGAACGAGCGCGCCCCACAGCTTCACGCGCTTGTTTAGGCGTCACCATGGGGGAAAGTGGTCGCTCGGCTGGCACCATTGTTGGTCTGGCCGACATCGGTATGAATCGACCTCAGCGCCACGCCAGTTGATCAATCGTACAGAGGCGTTGGGCGCTTTGCTGGCCATGTAGTGGTGACTGAATCGTTGAAGCAGCGCGTAGCCGTGAGGGAAGGCGCCCGCCCGAGTGTACTCGAAGTATAGGACGTCGCCCCACTGTTGAGGGGGCGCGTCCGGAAATGGTATGGCGGGACCTTCCCCGAACCGAAACAGCCGCATGCCCAACGAGTCTCGCAGCCATGCAGCAAAGGTCGTGCAAACCCAGGATTGAGACGAGTCCACTGCCGCCCCTTTCCAAGGCAGGGTGCAGGTCATGCTGAGGGTGTTGCGGCGCGCTCGCCAGCGTCTCACCGGCGTGAGCGTTGTATACCTGCTCGCCAGCGTGGTCACTTCGGTGAGGGTGTCCGTTACAAGAAGCGTGTACGTGTCCTCCAGGCCGTCGGGCCGGCGAATGACGATGTCGTACGCCCCCACCTTAGCAGGTAAGCGAACGGTCCCGCGCGCCGGACCGATTGCACTTGGACAGAGCTGCGGGCCCCTTGGCACGCCGGCCAAGTACAAGTCGATGTGGCTCCCCCTAGAATTGAGGGACATCCCGAGCGGTAGTAGACAACTGAAGGTGCGCCTCGTGGTGGCAACCATGTACAGCGACGGTCCGCTGTCGCGCGCCGAGGCCAACCGAGGATCAAGGTACTCGGCCAAGATCAAAGCGAAGGAATCGTTGACGGCCTGGTACTTAGTCGTGTCAGGGGGAGATTGGCTGGCCCAGGCAGGTGACGAGCACGCCAGTAGGAGGATCCCGACGACGGGAGGTGGCACAAAGTGTGTCATCGACCCTTCACGTGGTGACGCCCGCTTGTTAGGCCGGCGGCGCACTCAGGCCCGACCCTGCAGGCCCTTCGTGACGGCGTCGACAGCAGCATCCGCCAAGTCAAGCACCGCTCCCACGGCAGCCCGAACACTCTGCAGCAAACGGAACAGGGCCGGCCGACGGTACGGCTCCGGCGTGGAGCGTGACGGGCCCGAGGGGCGAGGCGGCAATGGTGGAGTCCCTGCCCCGACAGCCGTCGGTGGCCGACGCGCGGGAGGGACGAGCTCAGCGTCTTCCTGCGTCTGCCGCTCGAACTCCTCTTCGCTACCCGAATCCTTGTTCTCAACCGGGCCCTTGCGCTTACCCGGCTGCGTGTTCTTCTGAGGCTTCTTTCCCTTTCTCATATGCTCACGCTCGGCCTAACGGATCGCGCTTAAGCTGCGGGCGACCCGCGCGCCAGCGCAAGGGTGGTGGACGAAGTCCGTGCCCCGCCAGGGGCACAACACTTCGCTTCCTTGAAAGCGACCACCGCCCGGCAGCTTCAAGCGCGTGTTGGGCAGCACGCCCACGCACCTCATCAATGAACCCTTTCAGAACCGCCCCGTCTGTTGAGCACGTTGTCGATGCATCGAGCGACCGCTCTCTCAGGCGGACGAGGCCCACGCCCCCGTCGGACGCTAGAGTGGTCGCCCGAAGTACAAAACGTACCCGTCCGCATCCATGATTTCGAACCCGCGCAGTTGGTCCGAGTTGTTGCCAAGAGGCTCCCGGAACGAAACGCCACGGGATGTGAACTCCTCGGCCAGCGCGTCCGGATCAGGAGTATAGACGTACGCGTCCCACCTGGCCCAGTGATGCCGGCTGGGATTCGGCGTCGGCTGCACCTCAGGCGTGATGGCCTTGAGCATGAGCCGAACGCCGTCTCGCTTCAGCATGGCGAAGTATGGATCATCCTCGGGACCGAGAAACGTTAGTTCGAAGCCTAGGCGATCTTTGTAGAACGCGATGGCTGGCATGACATCGCGCACAATGAAGAACGGGGCGATGTAGCCGAGTTGTGCCTGAGTGGTTGGCGCAGTCATTGGACCTCAACCCTCGAGTTGCGACGGTCCTGAACGAGCCGGCGTACTTTCATCAGCACTCACTAAGAGCGGCAAGCGGTTGGGTGCTGCCTACCGGATCGCGCTTAAGCTGCGGGCGAACCCGCTCGCCCGCGCAAGGCCGTGGGACGACAGTCCGTGGCCCGCCAGGGGCACAACACTCTGCTTCCATAGAAGCGATAAACGCCCGCCAGCTTCAAGCGCTTGTTAGGCCGCCGATGCCGGGAAGTGTTCGATCAACGATGCCAAGGACCGAGCCCGCCGAGGGCCAGCGCGGCCGCAAGCACTACGATGGCCAAGACGAGAAGAATGCGCCGGCGCGCTCGGCGGACCGCGTGCCAGACTTCGAGGTCAACGAAGTAAAGGCCCGGTGCCCCTTCCCGCAACACCGCGTGGTCGCGCAACCGCTGCACCGCGAGCCCGTCGGGAATCCCGAGTGCTTCCAGGGATTGGGCCGCCGCGGGGCTAGTCGCACCCCCGCGTGCGAAGGCTTCGACCGCGCGGCGCTCCTTGCGTAGGATTATGGCGGCAACAGCGGCGGTTCCCATAACGGTCGCACGACCTCGTGGCGGGATCGCGCTTAAGCTGCGGGCGACTCACGCGTCGGCGCAAGGGTGGTGGACGAAGTCCCGTGCCCGCCAGGGGCACAACACTCCGCTTCCCTTAGAGCGATCACCGCCCGCCAGCTTCAAGCGCTTGTTAGGCCGTGCGCTCAACTCGACGGCCTGGTGGGTAAGCGGATCTGGATGCCCATGAGCAGATTCACGCCGACGGCGGACTCACGATCGAGGATGTCAATCAGATAGACGTCGGCGAACGGACGAACGTAGGGGGTGGGAGCTTCCAGACCCAGCACGATAGCGTCAGTGAAGTTGCTGCCGGACGTGTCGAGTTGGAGGCTCGTGTTGCGCAAGCTGCTGTGTATCAGGATGAAGCCATAGCCAACTGACGCGAATGACACCGAACCTCGAGGCCTAACGCGCACGGTCCAATAGGCCTGCCACGCTGAGCCGGTGAAGCCGGTGGCTCCGGGCCAGTTGGTGAAGACGCTGAGCGCGCCGGCGGTCTCAAGGGGACCGATGATGTGAACAGAGGCCTGCGCGCCGAGCCGCTCGTCTTCCCAGTGACCGTCACTGAGGTTGACGCCGTAGTGGGCGCCAACACGAGCCGTTTGAGCCACGGCGGCGCACGCGACCAGGGGCACGAGACCGAGGAGAAGTGTGACCGCAAGACGGTAGCTCATAGGAGCCTCCGAGCGCATCGGCCTAACGGATCGCGCTTAAGCTGCGGGCGACTCGCTCGCCGGCGCAAGGTCATTGGACGATCAGTCCGTGCCCGCCAGGGCACAACACTCCGCTTCCTTTAGAGCGATCAGCGCCCGCCAGCTTCAAGCGCTTGTTAGGCAGCCGCGTACCCGCGTGGCCGTGGAGGCCAGGCTCAGGGTCACTTGACTATCCAGCCAATCACCTCAGCGTGCCCCACAGCGACAGTTGTCTCGCCTTTGGGCTCATCACCTTGGGCCAACGAGCGAATCACGATCTTCTCATCACAAGGATACGCGATCAGTGTCTCATCCGGTGATACTTCCGCATGCCAGGATCCTCTACATGGGGGGAGTGAGAGATTGACCGCTTCGCGTTCGGGGAAGGCCATCGAGAAAAACTGCCGGAGAGGTGAGGCGCTGGATCTGTCGTATATCAAGTGCACGCCCAGAACGCGATTGCTCTTGGGAAAAAACGAGTATATCTCGCCGTTAATCCCGGTTCTCTCGACGCGCCCCTCCGGAAGGTGGATGAGATCGTACTGGGTCTCGTGCTCTGGACCTGGCCACCGTCGTACCAACACTAAACGCCCATCAGGTGACCAGCTTAGACTCGGCAGGCCAGCGAATTCGTTTCCTTCGAGACTAACCTCTCGGCCGACCTTCCCAGAGCTCGTGCTCCGAATAACGAGCCTCTTCGGGTTGTATAGAAAGTACGCGATCTGCTCGCCGTCACGAGACACAGCGAACGCGATCATACTCTCAACATCCGAGATTTTTCGGACAACGTTCCTTCCGTCTAAGGACAGTTCATACAGCGATGATGTACGTCGTGGATCGCCCGGACCGCGTCGCATACCCATGAGTGCGATCGCTTTGCGCTGGGAGGAATTGGTGGCGACGATGCCGTACACGGCCGTTTCCCCACCACCTTCGCGATTCAGGACCATGACCGGCAGTGCCTCGTCCGAAAAGACCGACGCCGTCTTTCCACTCAATGGCTCGACCGCAAAGAGACGGGTCACGTGAACCTTCGGTATCTCGCCGAACGGCAGGCCGCGTTGCCGTGCTTGTTCCGGAGTGAGTAACGGTGTGACGGTCTTCACACCGTAAACGACCAAGTAGCCGCCCTGCACGGCATCCAGTGGGAGCGGGCTTCCCGCTGTTCCGGTGGGAAGAATGAAGGCTGCAATGGCGACGCGGAGGTACACTCGGGTGCCCTCAAGGTGTACACGCAACGGATTGGGGCTCATAGTGCGAAGGACACGCACGCTCTTGGCGGAATGACGTGTGCCGCGGCTGCCTAACGGATCGCGCCTAAGCTGCGGGCGACCCGCCCGCCGGCGCAAGGCCGTTCGACGAAGTCCGTGCCCCGCCAGGGGCACAACACTCCGTTTCCACTAGAACGATCAGCGCCCGCCAGCTTCAAGCGCTTGTTAGGCTGCTGACGCACCTGCTGCGAGATCACACCCCGAACTGGCGGAGATGATGATCAAGATGCTTGTGCAGCATCACGCCCCAGCTTCGCCCGGAAATGCGGCCAAAGACACGGCTCGGTGGCCACGGCGCCGCCGGTCCCCGATCAACAAAACGGTCAACCAACTCGCGTAAGCGACTGACGTCTGCTTGCCAGGTCGTTGGCCGCGTGGCGAGAAATTCGGGCGGGCTCCGTCCCTTCCCTTTCGGCCAAGGGATCACGTGGATCGCCAACCAGTTGAGTGGCGCATGGCTCAGTGGGCCAGAGGGCGGCGCGGTCTCCAGCTCCCCAAGACCGTGCCGCAGATCGCAGCTCACATGGCAGACCATCTCTGGCGCCGTGAAACGCCCCCAGAGCGGCTTGCGATCCGGTGCCAAGCGGGCGATCCGGTCGAGGATGGCATCTCGGGTCTTGGGGTCAAAGAGTGAAGGCATCGCCTGTCCGTGCCCGGGTGGGGCACAACACTCCGTTTCCACTAGAACGATCAGCGCCCGTCAGCTTCAAGCGCTTGTTAGGCGGCGGGCATCAGGGCGCCTTTGACTCCGTGTGCATCACCGTACGCCAATGCTGACCACGCGTCTGCCAAACGCTCGCTACCCAGTATGTACCAGACAAGTCCTTGCCGCCCGACTCGGCATTCACAACCACCTTGTAAGTAAGCAGGACGACCTGTGGGCCCAGACGGTGAACTGTGAAATCGCTGAGATGGAACTCTCTCAGGTTGGCTGGGCGTACTTGCGATATTTCGGTATCGCGATTGTGCAGGCCTTCGGCGTAAACACCAACAAACGATGAGTCGAGGCCAGCGCTGAAGGCGTCTATCCGCTTATCCTTGACCGCCTGCCACATGCCCGTCTCTCTACTCATCCAGTCGACAGAAGCTTGGGCCAGCGCTGACGTGATGCTACAGAAGAGCGCGCCGGTAATCAGCCACACCGCACGCATCGTGACCTCCCGGAGTAAGGATTGAAATTGTCCTCCGCGTAATGGATCGCGCTTAAGCTGCGGCGCGCTGAAGAAAGATTCATTCCCTAATCTACGCGCGCCGTCAGCTTCAAGCGCGTGTTAGACGGCGCGGTCAACACAACGCCACCCGGATAATTATCACAGCACATCGCCGGACGCCACCTCACTTGTGCTGCGCCCCGGTCTGCGCCTCTCGAAGCCGATGCGCACGAAAGAACGCCCACATCAGGCTCGATGCGTCGATACTGTTGCTGGTGCGCCCGACGAACCATTCCGGCAGCGGCTGGCCACCGGGCCAGGTGTGGCCTCCTCCTTTAATGGTGTAGAGCACCACCGCCGCGTCGTCAGCGCACTTCGTGTATTCGAGGCGCGTGACGTCCGTCGCGACCACAGAATCGACGGGATTCGTTCCGCAGCGGTTTCTTCGGGCCCAACTCGCCGTAAAGGCACGGACGCCCTGAAATCGCTGAGGGGCAACCCACGAGAACCCTCCCTTGTACGGAGCAGCCGCATCGGCGGTCCCGTGAAACGCGATCATCGGCACCGGTCGCTGGTCCGTGCACCAGCTGAACGGCACCAGGAGAGCAGCTCCTACCATCCCGACCGCGGCGATCCGGTCGGACAACGTGCAGGAGAGCTGGAACGACATGCCTCCGCCATTGGAAAGCCCGTTGGCGTAGATCATCCCCGGATCGATGTTGTACCGCGCCTCCAGTGTGTCGATCAGCTCGGAGATGAATCGGACATCACGCGAGGGTCCGGCGCCGCCGCCCTCGTGCCAGACCCGTGGTCCGCCGCCGCCCTCTCCCGACGGGTACACGACGATGAAGCCATGCTCGTCCGCCACGCGGTTCCATTGGCTCGTTTCCTTCTGGGCCGCCCCCCACATGCCCGCGCCGTGCAGGCTGATGACCAGCGCCGTTGGCTCCGCGCGATCGTAGCTTCTCGGCACGTAGAGTACGTATTCGCGCTTCCGCCCGGAGGACATGAACGAACCGTTGGGCCGGTTCGCCACGCGGAACGACACCGCCTCGACCAGCACCAGCAGCACTGGCAGGCTCAACAGCGCCAGCACCGCGCCGATGGCGTGCTTTCCCTTCCGCATGATGGTGGGTGCGGTCACCGATGCCGGTTCCACGCGAGCGCCAGCGGCGCCGCCGA
>Ga0209802_1000437_pt1 | contig 31901 bp, 31 predicted proteins | sample GraSoiAngelo_129_FD_185886 | JGI IMG/M metagenome (GOLD analysis project Ga0209802, IMG submission 185886) | Grasslands soil microbial communities from the Angelo Coastal Reserve, California, USA - 14_0927_12_40cm (SPAdes) (version 2) | ecosystem: Environmental > Terrestrial > Soil > Grasslands ... | reverse complement strand
CGCGAGCCATAACCCATACCTGTTCAACGGCATCAAGTTCAAGACGGAGACCGGGAGCTCGGCGTCGCCCGAAGTCATCGCCGACCTCGAGCCGCGCATCAACGCCCTGGAGAGCGTGCCCGTGCCGGATCGCTCCGCTTCTGGGGAAATGGTTTCCGTCTACGACCCCCGAGCGCCGTACTACGCGCAAATCGCGCGCATGGTCGACCTGAACGCGACCAAGTCCGCCGGGCTGCGCATCGTGCACGAGTGCATGCACGGCTCGGGCTTTGGCTACATCAAGGAGCTCCTCGAAGGCGGGCGCACGGAGGTGGTCGAGCTTCACGCCGACCGCAACCCGTTGTTCGGAGGCGTCAACCCCGAGCCGATTCCACCCAACATCGACTCGTCCATCGCCTACATGCGTGGCGGCGGGCACGACCTGTGCATCTGCACCGACGGCGACGCAGACCGTGTCGGGATCATCGACGAGACCGGCCGCTTCATCAACCAGCTCCAGGTCTTCGCGTTGCTGATGCTCTACATGTTCGATGTACGGCACATGGTCGGTCCGGTCGTGAAGACGGTGAACATGACCTCGATGGTCGACAAGCTCGGCGCGGAGTTCGGCGTGCCGGTTTACGAGGTGCCGGTCGGGTTCAAGAACGTCGCGCCCAAGATGATGGAGACCGATGCCGTGCTTGGGGGCGAGGAGTCGGGCGGATTCGCGATCAAGGGCCACATCCCCGAGCGGGACGGCATCCTCATTGGCCTGCTCTTCGCGGACATGATCGTCAAGATGGACAAGCCGCTGTCTCAGATCCTTGCGGACCTCGAGCGTCGCGTGGGCCCCCACGCCTATGCCCGCCACGACATTCACCTCAATCGAGAGACGTACGACCAGGACCGGACCCGAATCCTGCATACACTCGAGACGCACGAGCCAAGCCAGATCGCGGGCGTGAAGGTGGATCGGATCCGCTCCGATGACGGCTTCAAGTTCTACCTCGCCGATGGGAGCTGGGTGCTTCTCCGCGCCAGCGGCACCGAAGCGCTGGTGCGCATCTATTCCGAGGCGGCCGACAAGGCGGCCGTCGAAGCGCGGCTCGCCGCCCTGGAGGATATCGTCGGTTTGCGGGCGCATGCCTGAGATCACCCGCGCCGATGAGACGCGCGTCGACAAACCATGGGGCTACGAGATTCGCTGGGCGATCACCGACCGCTACCTGGGCAAGATCCTCCACGTCAACCGCGGCGAGGCGCTGTCGCTTCAGTACCACGAGCGCAAAGACGAATGGCTCCTCGTCAGCAAGGGCACGATCGACATCGAGATCGGCGGCCTGGATGGAGAGCTCGAGAAGGTGCGCATGCGCGCCGGCGATACGGTTCACATGCCGCCGCTCACACGCCACCGCCTGACCGCAGTCGAGGATGCGGACATCTTCGAGGTCTCGACGCCTGAGATCGACGACGTGGTCCGGCTCGAGGACCGATACGGCCGGGCGACCCCACCCCCGCGAGGCTCGCGGCGCGAGCCTGGCGGTACCGCCCCACAGGGTGGGGAGGCTAAACTTCCCCCGGTCCGATGAAGACGCCGCCGACTCCCGAAGACAGGTACGCGAGGGCGACCACGGTGGTCGCGTCCGAGCGCGACCGCGCCTTCCTCATCTTCGCGGCGGTCGTGCTGGTCTCGATCGCGCTCGGCTTCAAATCTGAGCTCCTTGGGCAGGGACAGGTCTGGGCGCTCGCGCTGGGCCTTGTCGTGATTGCCGCGCCCGCGCTGCTCGGATATCTCCGCGGGACCGCGGAGTTCCCGCGCATCGAGCACTACATCCCGGTGGCCCTCGGTGCGGTGACGCTGGCCGGCCTGTCGATTCTCGTCCCGGAGCTGTGGAAGTATCTGCTGCTCACGGCGACCTTCGGTGCAGGCTTCGTGCTGCTGGCGCGACTCGACTACCTGCGCCTTCGCGACGCAGAGAAGCGGGGCCACATCCTGGTGCAGGAGACGATCCTGGTTCTCGTCGTTGCGGGCGCCTACCTCGTCCTCGTGACGATTCCTTTCAACATCGTCCTGCGCCTGGTTTGGATCTTCGTGATCACGTTCCTGGCCTCGTACCGAAGCTTCCGGGTAAACGGGACGCCAATCGCGCCGCGGCGCGCGTTCACCTTCGCCCTCTTCGTCGCCCAGGTCGTCACCTTCCTCGCGTGGGCGATCACCGCCCTGTCGAGCTGGCTCGTTGTAAGCGAAGGACCGTTCGCGGTCATGCTCTTGTTCGCCTGGTACATCAACCGGGGGCTCGTGCGGCACACAGTCGAGGACAGCTTCAATCGGAACGTGATCCTCGAATACGCGGCCTTCGCGGCCGTCCTTATCTATCTGTTCGTCTCGAGCTATCGCCCGCCAGGTCAGTAGCCGCTAGCTTTTCTCCGGCTCCCGCAGCCAGTAGAAGACTGTTCTGGGTGATCGTTTTGGGGCTGTCCGCGCTCCTGTTGAGGCAGCCCACGCTCCTGCTGTTCGTGGCACTCCTCGCTCTGATCTTCCCGCTGCCGGTGGTGTTGCTTCTACGTCCTATCAGCTTGAGGTTCGACGGAGCTGACCTCATCTACCAATTCGGCGGGCGCGAGACGCGCGTCGGCGGCAAGGACGTCGCCAGGTGCGGTCAGGTCCGGGGGCTTGCGCGGTACAGCGGCAGCGATCGCGGGCGCCGGGGTGGGATCGCCACCGGAACCTACATCCCGAGGTACGCCTTCCGCACATCCTCGGATGCGAGCAGCTCTTTGCCTGTGCCCGTTTTCACGATCGATCCCGTCTCGAGGACGTAACCGCGATGTGCGACCTCGAGGGCTTTGTTGGCGTTCTGCTCGACGAGCAGCACTGGAGTACCGCTCGCGTTGATCTCGCGCACGATGCTGAAGATCGTCTCGACGAGGATGGGGGACAGGCCGAGCGACGGCTCGTCCAGCATCAGCACCTTCGGCTTGGCCATGAGCGCCCGCCCCATCGCGCACATCTGCTGCTCGCCGCCCGACAGCGTGCCCGCGATCTGGTGCGCCCGCTCCTTCAAGCGGGGAAAGAGCTCGAAAACGCGCTCCATGTCAGCCTTGATGTCGGCGCCGTTGCTGCGCGTGTAGGCGCCCATCCGCAGGTTGTCGAGCACGCTCATCCGGGTGAACAGCCGCCGGCCTTCTGGCGACTGGCAGATGCCGAGGTTGACGATCTTCTGCGGCTCGGTATGGGTGATGTCCTGGCCGTTGAAGTTGATCGTGCCGCGCTGCGGGTGAAGCAGGCCCGAGATCGTGCGCAGCGTCGTCGTTTTGCCGGCGCCGTTGGAGCCGATCAATGCCACGACCTCGCCCTTGTCGACCGACAGCGTCGCGCCCCGCACAGCCGCCACCCGGCCGTAGAAGACGTCGATCCCCGAGACCTCGAGCAAGGCCATCAGGCGGACTTGCCCAGGTAGGCCTCAATCACGCGCGGGTTGTTGCGTACTTCGACTGGTGGGCCTTCGGCGATCTTCTCGCCGTGGTCGAGCACGACTATTCGCTGCGAGGCCTCCATGACGACCCTCATGTCGTGCTCGATGAGGAACACGGTGATCCCGCGCCCGAGGATCGTGCGCACGAGCTCCATCAGCTCCACCTTTTCCTGCGGCGTGAAGCCGGCGGCCGGCTCGTCGAGCAGCAGCAGCTTGGGGTCTGTGGCCAGGGCACGCGCGATCTCGAGGCGACGCTGCTGGCCGTAAGCCAGGTTGCGAGCGTAGTTCTCGGATTGGCGCTCCAGCCCGACCAGCTGCAGCAGCTCCATCGAGTGCTCCGTGATCCGTCGCTCCTCATTGCGCTCGAACGGTGTCTTGAACAGCGAGTCCCACAGCTTGGAATGCATCCTGCAGTGGTGGCCGAGCCTGACATTGTCGATCGCGGACATGTAGTCGAACAGGCGGATGTTTTGGAACGTCCGCGCGATGCCGGCTTTCGCCGTGCGGTGAGGTGGCGAGCCGGTCAGGTTGCGATTGCGAAACGTGACCGTGCCCAATGTGGGCTTGTAGAAGCCGGTGATGCAGTTGAACATCGTGGTCTTGCCCGCGCCGTTGGGGCCGATGAGGGCGAACACCTCGCCCTCTTCGACGTCAAAGCTCACATTGTCGACGGCGACCAGGCCTCCGAAGCGCTTGGTCACGCCGCTGACGCGAAGGATGGCGGCCAAATCAGGCCTGCAGCTGACGCGGGGCCGCGATCGCCTCGTGCTCTTCATGCCGGAGCTCTTGCTTGCGGATCTGGCTCGGCAAGAGGCCCTGCGGGCGCAGCAGCATGATCCCGACGAGGATCACGCCGAATATGACGTATTTACTCCTGGACACCACCTCAGCGATTCCGGGCCAGCCATCTGGGGTTGACTGATTGAGAAAGCCGAGGCCGAGGCTCGACGCGAGGTTCTCCATCTGCAGCGGCGCGTTGGGCAGCAACCAGAACAGGATGAAGTAGAGGACGATGGCGCCGAGCATGGCGCCGGGGATGTTCCCCATCCCGCCGAGCACGACCATCGCCAGCACCGTCACCGAAACAATGAAGCCGAAGTTCTCGCCGCTGACATAGGAGAGCTTCGCGCCGTAGAAAGCGCCGGCGAAACCGCTGGTCGCGGCCCCGATCGAGAAGGCCAGGAGTTTGACGCTCACAGTGTTGACGCCGCTGGCGGCGGCCGCCGTCTCGTCTTCGCGAACTGCCATCCAGGCGCGGCCAAGACGCGAGCCGTGGAGGTTGTTGACCAGGATCACGACGAACGTGATCAGGACCACCATCAGGACGTAATAGGCGGTCAGGTTGGCTGTCGTGAACCTGAAGTCGGGTACCCAGCCGAAGTCCTGCCCGACCCATGGCCCCTGGAACCAGCCCGGCAGCGTGGGAACGTCGAGAGCGCTGATGCCGGGCACACCTCCGGTCCAGACCCCGCCGTTCCGGAAAACTCGCGGCACGATCTCGCCGAACCCCAGGGTGACGATGGCCAGGTAGTCTCCGCGAAGCCGGAGCGTGGGCGCGCCAAGGAGAGCGCCTGCGCCTGCGGCCACGAACATGCCGATGAACAGCGCAAGCCAGAACGGCACGTGGAGCGAGTGCTCTATTGGGGTCACGCCCAGGTGGTTCGAGGCGACGAGCGCGTAGGTGTACGACCCGATCGCGAAGAAGGCCGCGTAACCGAGGTCGAGCAGGCCGGCGAAACCGACGACGACGTTGAGACCGATCGCCATCAGCATGTAGACGCCGCCGTCTGCGGCGAGGCCCACGAGGTAATCCCCGCTGCCGCCGGAGGCGAACTGGACTACAGCCGGGAAGAACAGCGCGACCACCGCCATGAGGAAGTAGGCGATGGCGTTTGGATTGCGCATGTTGGACCTGACGAGGTCCCGCATGCGGATCACTTCTCAGGCACCCGCATCCCGAGCAGTCCGGTCGGCCTGAATACGAGGACGAAGATCAGGATCGCAAAAATCAAGACCTGCGTCCATGCCACCGAGAAGTAGCCGTCCGAGATAGCAAAGATGATGCCGATGAGCATTCCGCCAAGGGCGGCGCCCGGGATGTTGCCGATGCCGCCGAAAACCGCGGCCGTGAATGCGTACAGACCATATTGGAATCCGTCAAAGGCCTGTACGGAGTTGTAGTAGAGGCCGTAGATGATGCCGCCCGCCCCGGCAAGCGCGGCGCCGATGAAGAACGTCGCCGAGATCGTGCGGTTGATATCGATGCCCATCAACTGCGCGGCGTCGCGGTCCTGTGCCGTCGCCCGCATCGCCTTCCCCAGCTTCGAGCGGTTCACGAAAAGCGTCAGGACGACCATCAACACAACCGCTATGACGATGACCATCACTGCCTTGGCCGCGATCGTGACACCGCCACCAAGCGGGATCTGATACTCGGGCAGGAAGTCCGGGTAATGGAGGTTGAACGGACCGCGCCACACGTTCATCACACCCTCGAGCAGGGCCGACATTCCGATCGCTGTGATCAACGGGGCGAGGCGGGGGGCGCGGCGCAGCGGCCGGTAGGCGACTCGCTCGATGACCACATTGACGAGCGCGCAAAAGAGCATCGTCACGACAAACAGGCCCAGCAGCGGCAGGATGATCGCGGCGCCGGAGATCTTGCCTTCAGTCAGACCAAACGTCGGCATCAGCGCCAGGGAGAAGAACGCGCCGAGCGTGAACACGTCGCCGTGGGCGAAGTTGATGAGCTCGATGATCCCGTAGACCATCGTGTATCCCAGCGCGACGAGGGCGAAGATCGCGCCCTCCGCGAGCCCGAAACCCATGGTCTGAAAAAAGTACGTGGCGCCGCCCTGGTAGATACGCTGCACTGACGCCACTGCCGCGACCGCGACGACCGCTATGCCGACCAGGTTGATCAGCGACGCGGTTGGGGTGGAGATCACCGACGCGCGCAGCCTCTGGACCATCGCGGCCATCGGCGTAATTGTTCACAAAAGGCGCGTCTTGGCAAAAGAAAAGAGGGAGGGGCAAGGCCCCTCCCTCATGGAAGAACGCGATTAGACGGTGACGGCGATGTTCTTGACGGTAGTCCAGGCGCCGCCCTTGTACTGCTGAACCTGCAGGGCGGGGGTCGTCGGGTCACCGGCCGAGTTGAGCGTGTAGGTACCGGTGAGGCCCGGGAAGCTGGAAGTCTTGGCCATCTGGTCGATGACCTGCTGCCGGGTCGGCATGTTGCCGCCGTTGGCGTCGATCGCGCGCCCGATGGCGTCGATCAGGATGGCGGCGCAGTCGTAGCCGGCGAACGTGTAGGCGGCCGTGTCGTCCGGGGAGGGGTGCGCCTTCTTGTAAGCGGCGATAGTCGACGCAGCGCTGGCGTTGGCGTTCGCGTCCGCAACGCCCTGGGTGGCGTACATATGGTCGTTGCCCATCGTCGCGCCGGAGTCCTTGATGCACTGACCGTCGCCGATGCCGTCAGGGCCGAGGTAATACGAGTTGGCGTCGAAGATGCCCTGGCTCTCCTGGCGCGGGATGCAGCCGTACGAGGCCGAGGTTGCGCCTGCGTAGATGCCCTGCGCGCCGGCGGCCTTGGCCCGGTTCAGCCACGCGTGGAAGTCGGGCTTGCTCGAGGTGTCGAAGCCCTGGCGGGCGACGACGGTCCCGCCCTTCTTGGTGAATTCCTTGGCGAAGTTGTTGGCGACACCGAGACCGAACGGCTCCTGGTCGTCCCAGACCGCGATCGTCTTCAGGCCGAGCGTGTCATACGCGAAGTCGCCCATGGCGGGACCCTGGAAGGTGTCGTTGGCGGCGACGCGGAAGTAGTTGTTCTTGCCGGTCGGCCGCAAGGCCGCGGCCGTGTAGCCGGCGTACTTCTGGCAGTAGTCGAAGGCGAGGGTCAGACACTCGTTCGTGTTCGACGGGCTGATCATCGCCAGAGGCGCCTGGTTGGCGACCGGAATCTCGGCCGCGGCGACGCCGGAGTTGAAGGGGCCGACCATGCCCAGCAGCTTGGTGTCAGAGATCATCTGCTGGACGTTCTGAGCGCCCTTGGTCGGGTCGTGCTTGCCGTTGACAGCGTCGTCGTACGGCACGAACTTGAGCGTGAATCCCTTCACGGTGCCTGCTTGCGATACGGCAAAAGCCGCCCCGTACTGGGTGGGCAGGCCGCTCGACGCGTCGGCGCCGGATGTCGGCAGGTCGCTGCCGATGTCGATCGTGCCCTTGTTGGTGGTGCCTCCGCTTGTACCGCAGGCGAAAGCGACGAACGTCGCAACGATGAGGACTGCGAGTCCCCTAGCTCGAACCATATGGTTCCCCCTTGTGTTTGTCGGGAGGCACGAACAAATCCCTCTTGGCGGAATGCCTCCCCTCAATCGCCGCCCTCTTCCCAACCTGAGTCGGGGCGAGAGTGCGCCGGCGGCGAAAGCGGCCACATGGGGTGGCCGAACCACTACTCCGTGGTGAACTATCGACGTACGCCCGCCTCGAAGTCAAGCGGTGTTCGGGCTCACGCTGGGCTCATCTCGCGGGCGTGGGTGCGGCGCTGTATCAATATGGGAGTGAAGCGCTGTAATCAACCGCCTTCACCCAGGTCCACGGCGCGTTCGGGTCGGTGCTGGTCGATTCGAACAATGAGACCACGCGCAGGGTGGTGTCGCCGGCACCGTCGAAGCCGAAGGTCCCGCCTGCGCCCGCGTATGCCGTGGTCGCGCTCAGCTCGTTGATGACGTTGTCGCGGCCCGGCAGCTTGCCGCCGGCAGCCCGGATCGCGCGGTCGACCGCCGCGTAGAGGACGCCCGTGGAGTCGAACGCGGCGATGGTGTACGGGCCGTAGTCGGCGGGGTTGCCGTACTGGGCCTTGAATGCGGCGATGACCGGCTGAGCGGTCGGGATGGCGTCGGCCGCGGCAGCGGGAACTGTCGCGAAGATCCCGATCGCGTTGGCGCCGGCGTTGCGTATGCAGTTCGGATCCTGGGCAATGCCGTCACCGCCAAGAAAAGGCGCCACCTCGCCGAAGCCGAAGACTGAGGCCATCTGGGCGCGAAGCACACAACCGTGGTTGGCCGTGACCCCGCCGTAATACATCGCCTGGGCGCCATCGTTGGCAGCTCTCCGCATGAAGGCTTTCATGTCGAGCGACGTAGTGGGATCGAAGTCGCGATACGCGACGACGCTCCCGCCGAGTCTCGTAAATCTCGACATGAAGCCCGCTGCAAGCGCCTGGCCGTACGCCTCGTGGTCCGCGAGCACCGCGACCCGGCGCAACTTGAGGCTCTTGTAGCCGTAGTCCGCGGCGGCAGGTCCCTGCAGCTCGTCGGTCGTGGCAAGCCGGAAGAAGTTGTTGAAGCCGATCGGGCGGAGCTCCGACGGCTCCGGCAGGCCCGCCGCCTTGCACGTGATCTCGATATGGCTTGGGCTCAGCCCTGCCGGCAGATACGGCTCCTTGGTGAGGCAGCGGCTGCTGACGGCCGGACTGATCAGGGCCAGGTGGGCCACATTTGCGATGGGGATGTCGAGGCGCGCGACATTCGAATCGAATGGGCCGATAACCCCCAATACGAGCGGGTCGGCGCCGAGAGACTTGACGTTGCGCTCGCCCTGCGCGGGATCGTGCAGCCCGCCGACCGCGTCATCGCGAGGTACGACTTCCACGCTGAAGCCGTCGATCGTCGGATGCTGGTGGACGAAGAACTGCACGCCATTGAGGGCCGGCGTACCGGCGCGTCCATCGGCCCCCGAGAGGGGAAGGTCGACCCCGATCCTGATCACCTTCGTCGCGGTCCCCGTGAAACACGAGGTCGCGCAGGCGAGGCCCACGACGGACGCGACAGCCAGCATTCGTGACCACTTCGGCGGCACTGCGAGATTGTCGCCTGAGGCCAAGCTATAGTTATCCCCTCACCTAGCCAGGTCATAGGAGCGCGCCCCATTGAAGATTGAGTCAGGCGAACACCTCAAGCCCCGCTCGCAGTACGCGGAGGATGCGGTTCAGCTCGCCATCGCCGGCAAGTGGGACGACGCGGTAAAGCTGAACAAATTCATCATCGACAGTTTCGGCGCCGACGAGGAGGCCCAGAACCGTCTCGGCAAGGCGCTGTCAGAGCTCGGGAAACTGAAAGATGCGAAGTCCGCTTATGAGGCCGCGCTCAAGCTCAACCCGATGAACTCGATCGCCAAGAAAAACGCGGCGCGGATCAACACGCTGCTCCACCAGAAGGAAGGACTGAAGGTCGGGGGCACCAGGGTCGACCTCAACCTCTTCGTCGAAGAGATGGGGAAGACGGTCATCACGACGCTCGAGAGCAGCAGCGCGGATATTTGCTCGAAGGTCGCGGCGGGCGACGTTGCCGAGCTCAAGATCGAAGGCGACGGAATCGTCGCCGAGACCTCGCGTGGGGTTCGGCTGGGGCTGCTCGAGGCCAAGCTCGCGCGCCGCTTGATAAAGTTCATGCGCGGGGGCAACCGCTACCAGGCCGGGGTCACCTCGTGCGATGGCAGCGCTGTGAAGCTGATCGTTCGAGAGACCTACCAGGACCCGCGGTTTGCCGGCAAGCCAAGCTTCCCGATGCGGCGCAAGCGCGAGGTCGAGTTCCGACCGTACACGAAGGAGAGCCTGCTCGCCCGCGAGGTCGAGGTTTTCGCCGAGGATGAAGAGGAAGAAGGGCTTGTCGCCGGCGCACCGGCGACCGAGGACATCGAAGAGGGTATGCACGCGGTCGAAGACGAGGCCGAACCGCTCGACTTCAGTGAGGATGGGGAAGCCGCCGCCGACGATGACGACGAGGACGACGACGATGACAGCTAGAGCGGTCTCAGAGGCCCGGGCCCGGAGGTCCCTTCACCGACCCTAGTAAAGCGGCCCGCCACCGAAGGACCTCGCATCTTCGCGTCCTAGGCGGCCGGGCGCCATCCCACCCCACGAAATCTGCGATTTCGCGGGGACCCCGGGCGGCGCTGAAGCCGGCGTCGCCTCCTGCGCGCGCTCGGTCACGCATCTACGCGATGCGCTCCCTCGCGTGCTCGTCGGCTCCTTGGCTCCGGCCGCCGATGCCGCGAATATGCTTCGGTCCTCGATGACGGGCCGCTCCGTGCCGGCGGCGACTCCGCAGCTGGGAGGCGTGCCGGGGTTCCGCGACCTCCTGCCCGATGAGGCGGAGGCCCTGCGCGAGGCGCAGGAATCACTTCTCGAAGAGATGCGGCGGTGGGGCTACCGGCACGTGGTGACGCCGATGGTCGAGAGCATCGACGTGCTCGAGCTGGGGCTCAACGCGGAGCAGCGCCGGCGGCTCTTCAAGTTCAGCGACGCGCGCGGGGAGGTCGTGGCCCTGGTCGGCGAGCGGACGATTCCCGTCGCTCGACTCGTCGCCGGCAAGCTCCGATCCGCTGCGCTGCCCCTGCGCCTCTGCTATGCCGGAGCTGTGCTCTCGGCGGACGAGGGGCGATTCCACCAGCGCCGCGAGACATACCAGGTGGGCGCGGAGCTGGTCGGTGCGGCAGGGCCCGTCGCCGACGCCGAGGTCATCGCGCTCGCCGCGCGCTGCCTCGAAGCGGCCGGTTTGCGTCACTACCAGGTCGACGTCGGCCACGCCGAGTTCTTCCAGGGCATCATGGACGCGGTCCGGCTTCCCGCCGCTGTGAAAGCGGGCGTGCGCAGCGCGCTTGCCGCCCGCGACTTCGTTGCGCTCGAGGAGCTGCTGGCCCGCACACCTCTTCGTTCCGCGGAGCACGAGCTTTTGCTGCGATTTCCCGCCCTTCGGGGCGGACCGGAGATCCTCGACGCCGCCGGAGGCCTGGTCCGCAACCGGCGCTCGGAGCAGGCCCTCGTGGAGCTGGCGCGCGTTCGAGAGCTGCTCGTCGCGCATGGGTTGGGTGCTGTGGTCGGCCTGGACCTTGGCGCGATCCGCGACTTCGATTACTACACCGGAGTGATCTTCGAAGGCTATGGGCCGGACCTCGGCCGTCCCGTCGCGCATGGGGGCCGTTACGACCGGCTGCTCACGCGGTTCGGCCGCCCCGCCCCGGCCACCGGGTTCGTGGTCCAGCTCGACCTCGTGTGGGAGCTGCTGTCCAGCGCGGCGCGCCCGCCGGCACTGCCTCGAATCGATGCCGCGATCGCCTGGACCGGAGCGGGCCTCGATGCGGCGCTGCGCCTGGGATCGACGCTGCGACTGTTCGGGATGCGCGCGGTGGTCGACACGGAGGCGAGGCGCGATCGCGATGCGCGCGCGTGGTGGCGCGCACTTGGTGCTGAAAACTTGATCCAGTGCCGAGGCGCATCGACCGTGGCGTGGACGGCCCGCCGCGGACGCACGCGCTCGCTTCCGCCCGAGCAGGTCGCGGCCCGGCTGGCGGGCTCGCTCGCATGAAAGTTTCAATCGCGGTGCCCACCGGCATGCTTCTTCCCGGCGCCCTGCGCTTGCTTTCACACGCCGGCGTCATGCGCCTCAGCGCCGCGGAGCTTGGCCGGCGTCTCCTGGTCGAGAGGTCAGGCGTGCGGGTGATCCTCGTACGGCCCGCCGACGTGCCTGCCTATGTCGATCACGGGGCCGCCGACCTCGGAATCGTCGGCAAAGATGTGTTGTGGGAATCGAACGGCTCCCACTACGAGCTTGTCGATCTGCATTTCGGACCATGCCGCCTCGTGCTCGCGGTGCCCGAGCAGTCGAAGCTGAACGGACCGGAGACGTGGCCGCCGCTAATGCGCGTGGCGACGAAGCTTCCGCGCACGACCGCGGCGTGGTTCGAGGCGCGCGGCCAGGCGGTCGAGGTCGTCCGCCTGCAGGGGTCGGTCGAGCTCGCGCCGCAGGTGGGGCTCGTGGACGGCATCGTCGACCTCACAGCGAGTGGGCGCACGCTCCGCGAGAACCGGCTGCGCATCACCGCCACGCTCGGTTCATCCACGGCGCGCCTGATCGGCAACCAGGCGAGCCTCAAGACGCGCACGGAAGCCGTGCAGGCGATGGTGGCCCGTCTACGGGAGGCGGCGAAAGATGCCGATTAAGCGATTCGACGTCGGCTCGTGGCTCGACTCGCCGCTGTCACGACGTCGACTGGATCTCTCCCAGTTCGCCAAGGAACGCGCCACGGTGGTCGACATCTGCGCGCGCGTCGCGGCGGAGGGCGATGCGGCGCTGCGCGAATTCGGTGAGCGATTCGACGGCTGGGCGCCGCGCGACGGCGAAACCTTCCAGGTCCCGCCCGGCGATCTGGTCGCGGCCGCGAATCGCCTCGCGAGCGCCGACCGGTCGGCCCTGGAGTTCGCCGCGCAGCGGATCCGGGATTTCCACTCCAAGCAGCTGCAGACGGCGAGCAGCGGACCTCCAGGCTTGAAGCTGGTTACCCGGCCGGTGCGGCGGGCGGGCGCCTACGCACCCGGGGGCCGAGCGTCATATCCGTCGACAGTGCTCATGACCGTCATCCCAGCGCGAGTAGCCAAGGTGCCGGAGGTCGTGCTGGCCACACCGCCGAGCGCCGACGGCAGCGTGCCGGCGGCCATCCTCGCGGCAGCTCATATCGCGGGGGTGGATGCCGTCTATCGCATCGGCGGCGCGCAGGCGATCGCCGCGCTCGCGTACGGCACGGCTTCGATTCCGCGCGTGGACGTCGTCGCCGGCCCGGGCAACATCTACGTCACGCTTGCCAAGCGCGAGGTTTTCGGCGCGGTCGGCGTGGATGGGATCGCTGGTCCGACCGAGGTGATGGTGATCGCCGACGCGGGTGCCCGCCCCGATTTCGTCGCCGCCGATCTGGCGGCTCAGCTCGAGCACGACCCGCTCGCCTGGGCGGTCCTGGTCACCGATTCAGATGCGCTCGTTGACCGCGTGGAGGAGGAGCTGCGCAGTCTCATCAGCGGGCTCGACCGTGCGGAGATCATCAACGCTGCCACCTGCTGCCTGATAGCGGCCGATGACCTCGAGCAGGCGATCCATCTCGCCAATGACTTTGCACCGGAGCATCTTTTGATCGTGGCCGAGAACGCGGGGCGGCTGGCCACGCAGGTCCAGAACGCGGGCGCGATTTTCGTCGGCGCCTATGCGACTGTGCCCCTCGGCGACTATGCCGCGGGTCCAAATCACACGCTGCCGACATCGGGCGCCGCTCGATTCGCCTCGCCATTGGGAGTGCACACATTTCTCAAGCGCAGCAGCGTCCTGAGCCTGAACCGTGGCGATCTCGAGATGCTTCGGGACGCGACGCTGCGCCTGGCGGCCCTGGAAGGGCTGACCGCGCACGCGCACGCCGTGGAAGTCCGCCTTGAGTAGGGGCCCCCGCGAACTCAAGGCGAAGCCTCTGAGTTCGTGGGGAATACGAACGGCGGAGGTCGTGCGCAAGAGCAAGGAGACGCAGCTGACGGCGAAGGTCGTCCTTGAGGGCCGCGGCCGAGTCAAGGTCGCGACCGGGCTGCCGTTCCTCGACCACATGCTCGAGCAGGTGGCGCGCTATGGAGGCTTCGACCTCACGTTTCGCGGTGCGGGCGACGTGCACGTCGACACGCATCACCTCGTCGAGGACGCGGGCATCGTATTGGGCCAGGCGCTGTCGCAGGCGATGGGAGACCGCGCCGGCATCACGCGGTTCGCATCGGCGTATGCGCCCCTCGACGAATCGCTCGCACGTGTGGTCGTCGACCTGGGCAAGCGTCCCTACCTCTCGTACAACGTGCCGCTGCGCGGACGCGTGGGCGCGCTCGAGTCGGAGGTGCTGGAGGAATTCTGGAAGGCTCTCTCGATTCATCTCGGGGCGACGATTCACGTCGACGTGATCCGCGGGCGCAATCGCCATCACGTTGCGGAGGCGACGTTCAAGGCTCTCGGGCTGGCGTTGCGTTCGGCCATGGCTGTCGGCGGCGGTCCTGGTGTCCCATCGTCGAAAGGTCTCCTCGGATGATGTACCCCAAAAAACCCGCACCCCGCTCACCGCGGTTTTTTGGGGGCCCCTAATGATCGTCATCGTCGATTACGGGGTGGGCAACCTGCGCTCGGTCGAGCGCGCGCTGCTCCAGGTTGGGGCGAAGTCGAAGCTCACCGCGGATCAAGACGAGCTGCAGCAGGCGGACGGAATGGTGCTGCCGGGGGTCGGCGCGTTCGGCCCGGCGCTGGCGAAGCTGTCCGAAGGCGGCCTCGGCCGCAGGGTCGTGGAGCTGGCCAACAAGGGGAAACCCGTACTCGGCGTGTGCCTCGGTTATCAGCTGCTGTTCGAGGAATCGATGGAGCACGGCCGGCACGAGGGCCTTGGGCTGCTCGATGGTCGCGTGGTCGAGGTGACGCAGGCCGAGCACGTCCCGGTCATCGGTTGGTGCCGGCTTGCCCAGACCGAGGTTTCTCCGCTGTGGCAAGGAATTCCCGATCGGGCGTACTTCTATTTCGTGCACTCATACACGCCCGACGCGTCCCGCCACGCCATCGCGTCCACCGAGCAATCGCCCGCCGCGGCGGCGGCGCGTCGCAACGTGATGGGGACGCAGTTCCATCCCGAGAAGAGCGGTGCCAACGGTCTGCGTGTGTATGAGAACTTCGTGTCCCTTTGCGGCTGAGGAATCGATGCCCGCGAAACGCATAATCCCGTGCCTCGACGTGGACGACGGCCGCGTCGTCAAGGGCGTGCGCTTTCAAAACCTGCGCGACGCCGGCGACCCCGCGGAGCTGGCGGCGCTTTACGACCGCGAGGGGGCGGACGAGGTCGTTTTTCTCGACATCACTGCATCGTCGGACAACCGCGCGATTCTCCTGGACGCAGTCGCGCGCACGGCGGACCAGGTGTTCATCCCCCTGACGGTCGGCGGCGGGGTGCGCAGCGTCGAGGACATGGCCGAACTGCTGACCCACGGCGCCGACAAGGTGTCGGTAAACACCGCGGCGCTCGAGGACCCGGAGCTCATCACGCGCTGTGCGGAGATGTTCGGGTCTCAGTGCGTGGTGCTGGCGATCGACGCCAAGCGCCGAGCGGAGCGCCCCGGTTGGGAGGTGTTCAGCCACGGCGGCCGGCGCGCGACGGGCCGCGACGTCGTTGAATGGTCGGTCATGGGCGAGAAGCTGGGAGCGGGCGAGATTCTCTTGACGTCGATGGACAACGATGGCGTGCAGGACGGCTACGACGTGGCTCTGCTGAGCGCGGTCACGGACGCCGTGCGCCTGCCGGTGATCGCCTCGGGTGGCGCGGGCAACGCCGCCCACATGTACGACGCCATGACGGCGGGCGGCGCTGAGGCTGCGCTGGCGGCGACGATCTTCCACTTCGGCGAGGTGTCGATAGCCGCTGTCAAGGACGAGCTAGCGAAGCGCGGGCTGGAGGTCAGACGATGAAGCCGGACTTCTCGAAGGGGCTCATCCCGGCGGTGGTCCAGGACGCGGACACGGACAAGGTGCTCATGCTCGCCTATATGGACGAGGAGGCCTGGACGAAGACCCGCGAGACGGGACAGGCCTGGTTCCATTCGCGCACGCGCGGCCTGTGGGAGAAGGGAGCCACATCTGGAAACACGATGGAGGTCGTGGAAACGCGCATAGACTGCGACGCCGACACGGTGCTCCTGCGCGTCAAGCCCTCCGGTCCCGCGTGTCACACCGGGGCCGAGTCGTGCTTCTTCAACGAACCAGAGTAATCGCATTTTTATACAGTCATTCCGTATACTCATGCGTTCATGGGTGGGAGGCTGAAAGCGGCGGTCGCCGGGGCCAACGGCTATGCGGGCATGACGGTGGTCAACCTGCTGGCGCGGCATCCCGGCGTCGAGCTGGTGCAGCTCACGTCCCGCTCGTTCGCCGGCACGGCTTACGCCTCCGTCTTTCCACTCCTCGACCTGGGAGGCGAGTTCTTACCCGAACCTGAGCCGGTGGGGCTGGACGTGGTGTTCAGCTGCCTGCCGCACAACGTGGGCGCCGCCAAAGCCGGCGCCTGGCTCGCGGCGGGGGCGAAGGTGGTCGACATGAGCGCCGACTTCCGGCTCAAAGAGCCAGGGCTGTATCCGAGGTGGTACCGGCAGGAGCACCCGGCGCCGGCGCTGCTGGCCAAAGCGGTATTCGGCTTGCCGGAGCTGCACGAGCGCGAGCTGGCCGGCGCGGAGCTCATCGCGGTGCCGGGCTGCTACTCGACGGCGGCCATCCTGGCCCTGGCGCCCGCGGTGGCTTCGGGGCTGGTGGGGTCCGACATCGTCGTCGACGCCAAGTCGGGCGTCAGCGGGTCCGGCCGGTCGCCCTCGATGGGCGTGCATTTCAGCGAGGTCAACGAATCGCTGGGTGCTTATGCCATCGAAGGTCACCGCCACTTACCTGAAATTACTCAGGAACTCAATTGGCTGCTCCACTCCCACACCCGCGTGACGTTCGTGCCTCACCTGGCGCCGATGACACGCGGCATCCTGGCCACCTGCTACTTCGACCTCAAGGGTTCGCTGACCCAGCTGCAGAGCGCGTATGGGGAGTTCTACGCCGGCCAGCCCTTCACGCGAGTCGTCCCGCAAAGTCCGACCACCAAGCTCGCCAGCCACTCGAACATGTGCCTCATCAACGTGGCCGCGCAGGACGACAAGGCGGTCGTAACAGCGGCGCTCGACAACCTCGTCAAAGGGGCTTCGGGACAGGGCGTCGAGTGCTTCAACATCGCGTTCGGGTTCGATCGCAAGACGGCGCTGGAGGCGCCGATCCAGTGGCCCTGACCTTCGCCCGCGGATTTCGGGCCGGCACCTCCGCGTGCGGCATCAAAGCTTTCACAGCCGGCGCGAGCGCGATCCCGACCGGGCAGCGCGACGACCTCTGCGTCATCTATTCGAGCAATCCTTGCGACGCCGGCGGAGTCTTCACGACCAACAAGATCAAGTCGGCCTCGGTGGTCATCGACCAGCTACACCTTCAGCACAACAGGGTGCAGGCCCTGGTCATCGCGTCAGGCAATGCCAACGCGTGCACCGGCGCCCAGGGTTTCAAGGACGCTCTCCTGATGGCCAAGCTGACCGCCGACCGCCTCGACCTCGACCCCGACCAGGTGCTTGTCGGCACCACCGGCGTGATCGGCCGCTACCTGCCGATGGACGCCGTCAAGGCGGGGATCACGGCCGCGTGCGCTTCGTTGAGCCCCGACCACGGCGTCGACGCGGCCCGGGCGATCATGACCACGGACACCGTGCCGAAGACCGCCGCGAAGGAGATCGAGATCGGCGGCCGGGGCGTGAGGGTGGGCGGGATGTGCAAGGGGTCGGGGATGATCCACCCCAACATGGCGACCATGCTGGCCTACATCACCACCGATGCGGCAGTCGAGCCGGGTCTCACGGCCAGCTTGGCGAAGCGGGTCGCCGACCGGAGCTTCAACCAGGTCACAGTTGACGGCGACAGCTCGACCAACGACACGTTCCTGATTCTTGCCAACGGCGCAGCCGGCAATCCGCCGATACGCCACGGCACGGCCGAAGCGGAAGAGCTGGAGGCTGCGATCGTCGGCGTCGCCCGCGAGCTGGCCCGAGCCATCGCGCGCGACGGGGAAGGGGCTACCAAGATGATCGCGGTCCGCGTGCAGGGTGCCGAGTCGGATGCCGAGGCGAGGACTGCAGCCCGCGCCGTCGCCTCTTCCAGTCTCGTCAAGACCGCGGTGCACGGAGGCGACCCGAACTGGGGACGCATCGTCTGTGCGCTCGGCTACAGCGGCGCGGAGCTCGCCCTCGACAAGCTCCACCTGAGCATCGGCGGGCTGGTCGTTTTTGACCGCGGCGCTGGTGTCGACGTCGACCTCACCGCTGTGCGGCGAGCATTCGAGCAGTCGGAGATTGAGATTGTGGCGAAGCTGGGCCTGGCCGACGGCAACGCGGAAGCCTGGGGCTGCGATTTATCGGAGGAGTACGTGCGAATAAACGCGGAGTACACGACATGACATTGACAGTCGAGGAGCGAGCGAAAGTCCTCGTCGAGGCGCTGCCGTACATCAAGCGATTCCACGGCCAGATCGTCGTGATCAAGGTCGGAGGCAATGCGCTCGAGCAGGCAAGGGACGAGACGCTGCTCGACATCGTGCTGCTCCGCTACGTCGGCATGCAGCCGGTTCTCATACATGGCGGTGGACCCGAGATCACGGCGATGAGCGAGCGGCTCGGCCTGAAGGCCGAGTTCAAGAACGGCCTCCGCATCACAGACGACAAGACGATGGAGATCGTGAAGATGGTGCTCACCGGGAAGGTGAACCCCGACATCGTGGGCGCCATCAACCGGCTCGGCGGCCAGGCGGTCGGAATGAGCGGCGAGGACGGTCCGTGCATCATCGCGGAGCCTCTGGGTCCGGAGATGGGATTCGTCGGCCGCGTGACCCAGATCAACCGCGAGCCGATCACGGCGCTGCTCGGCCGGGGTTACATTCCGGTGATCGCGTCGATTGGGCTCGGCTACGACGGTCACGCGTACAACATCAACGCCGACACCGTGGCCGCCGAGATCGCGCTGGCCCTGGGCGCCGCCAAGCTCATTCTCCTGACCGACGTCGAGGGCGTGCTCGGGGTCGACGGCCACGTGGTGGCGGTGCTGACGAGCGAGGACGCGAGGCATCGCATCGAGGCGGGCGAGGTGACCGGGGGGATGATCCCGAAGCTCGAGTCGTGCTTGCGAGCGCTGGATGGGGTTCCGCTCGCGCACATCGTCGACGGGCGCACGCCGCACTCGCTGCTGCTCGAGCTCTTCACCGAGGCGGGTATCGGCACGATGGTGACGCGGTGATGACGTTAATGAGCTGGGTTGTGGGCATGCCGGTGCGGCCGTACTCTGGGCGCCACACAAAGATCCCCCAAATCGGGTGGGCGGGGGGTAGTGGGTGGGTAAATAAAGACGCGTCCTTAATAGAAGCGGTCGGGCTGCCGTGAGCACGCCCGAGCTCGCTGACAAGTACCTCATGCAGACCGGCCGGCGGCTGCCGGTCACCTTCGTGCGCGGACAGGGCTGCCTCGTCTACGACGAAGCCGGTCGCGAGTACCTCGATCTCGTCGCCGGCATCGCCGTCAACCTCCTGGGCCACTCGCACCCGGAAGTGGCGGCGGCGGTGGCCGGGCAGGCCAAGACGCTCATCCACACGTCCAACCTCTACTACACCCAACCCCAGGTCGAGCTGGCACGCCGGCTGGTCGAGCTGTCTTTCCCATCACGCGTTTTCCTCTGCAACTCCGGCGCCGAGGCCAACGAGGCCGCGATCAAGATCGCCCGCAAGTGGGGCGCCCGGAATCGCAACGGCGCCTTTCAGATCATCACCACCCTGGGTTCGTTTCACGGTCGCACCCTGGCCACCGTCACAGCCGGCGGGCAGCCCAAATACTCGGATCCGTTCAAGCCGCTGCCCGACGGCTTCATCCACGTCCCCTACAACGACCTCGACGCCATCAAAGCCGCCACCGGCGCGCAAACCGTCGCCGTGATGCTCGAACCCGTGATGGGCGAGATCGGCATCGTTCCGGCCAGGCCGGGATACCTGGAAGGCGTCCGCAAATGGTGCGACGAGAAGGGTCTGCTATTGATCCTCGATGAGGTGCAGACCGGGCTCGGCCGCACCGGTCGCTGGTTCGCCCACCAGCACCACGGCATCACACCGGACGTGATGACACTGGCCAAAGGGCTCGGCGGCGGCGTCCCCATCGGGGCGTGCCTCGCCGCCCCCAAGGCCGACGTCTTCGAACCGGGCGATCACGGCTCGACGTTCGGCGGCAACCCGCTGGCTTGTGTCGCCGCGCTCGTGGTGCTGAAAGTGATCGAACGCGATGGGCTCGTCGGCCACGCCGCCGAGATGGGAGAGATGCTGCATGCGGTGATCGGCTCGCTGGGCGCCAAGGACGTCCGCGGCCTCGGTCTGATGCAGGCCATCGAGTTCGCCGAGCCCCGCGCGAAAGCGTTTCAACAGGCGTGTCTGGACGCAGGGCTGGTCGTCAATGCAGTCGACGACAACACGATCCGCTTCGTGCCACCGCTCATCATCACGCCCGACCAGATCGATCGAGCGCAGAAGACAATGCAAGAGGTCGCGAGGTGACCGTCACCAAGGGCCAGCGGCATCGGGCGATTCTCGACGTCGTCAACCGTGGCGCCGTGCACACGCAGCAGGAGATCGCGGAAGCGCTCGCGCGGCGAGGGCTGCAAGCGACGCAGGCCACCATCTCGCGCGACATCCAGGAGCTCGGGCTCGTCCGCTCCGGCGCCGGATATCGCAGCGCGGCCGCTCTGGTGCGCGAGCTAGTCCTCTCGGTCGAGTTCGTTTCGCCCGTGGCGGTGATCAGGACCCCGCCCGGCACCGCCAACCTGGTTGCGCGCCGCATCGACGAGGCCGCGTTGCCTGGAGTCGCGGGGACCGTCGCCGGCGACGACACGATCATCGCCGTGCTGCGCCGACCGAGCGCCGGTAAGGCGCTCAAGGAGCTCCTCGCCAATGCCGGCTGAAAAGTTGGTCCTCGCATATTCGGGCGGCCTGGATACCTCAGTCGCGATCCGCTGGCTGAAGGAGCAGGGCTGGGACGTGATCGCTTTCACGGTCGACCTGGGCGAGAAGAAGGACCTCGACGCCATCCAGGCCCGCGCGCTGAAGACGGGAGCCTCCGCCGCCTACGTCGCCGACGGCCGTGCCCCTTTCCTGCAACTGTTCGTGTGGCCGTCGCTTCAGGCGGGTGCGGTTTACGAGAAGGAATATCCGCTTGCCACCGCGCTCGGCCGGCCGCTGATCGCGGCCATGATGGTCGAGGTCGCGCGGCGCGAGGGCGCGACGGCCATTGCGCACGGCTGTACCGGCAAGGGCAATGACCAGGTGCGGTTCGACGTCGCGACCGCAGCTCTTGCCCCCGAGCTGAAGGTCGTCGCGCCCGTCCGCGAGTGGAGCATGAATCGAGACGACGAGATCGAGTACGCGACGAAGCATGGGATCGAGGTGCCGGCCACCGTCCGCTCGCCCTACTCGACCGACGAGAACCTGTGGGGCCGCTCGATCGAGGCGGGCATCCTCGAGGACCCGTGGGCGGAGCCGCCGGCCGACGTCTATGCGTGGACGCGAGACCCGCGCGATTGCCTGGACGTACCGGCGTATCTGGAGATCGGCTTCAGGCACGGCATCCCGGTCTCGCTCGACGGCGAGGCGATGGATCCGCTGCAGCTCGTCACCGAGCTCAACAGGGTTGGTGGCGAGAACGGCGTGGGGCGCATCGATCACCTCGAGAACCGGCTGATCGGGATCAAGTCGCGAGAGATCTACGAAGCGCCGGCCGCGGTGCTCCTGCTGCAGGCACATCAGGCGCTCGAGGACATCACGCTGCCCAAGGAGGTGGCGCGCTTCAAGGACCTCGTCGCCCAGCAGTGGGCGCAGATGGTCTACGACGGGTTGTGGTTCAGCCCTCTGCGCGATGCCCTGTACGCGTTCGTCGCCGAAACCCAGCGCCACGTGACCGGGGACGTGCGGTTGAAGCTGTTCAAGGGCTCATCGCAGGTGGTCGGCCGCAAAGGTCCTGCTCAGCTGTACCAGCACTCGCTCGCCACCTACGGCAAGGGCGATGCGTTCGACCAGTCGGCCGCCGCGGGCTTCATCAAGCTGTGGGGCATGGGCGTGCGGACGGCGGCGCAGGTTCAGGGCCGGCTGCAGGAGCGCGAGTTGAAGGGATTGCTGGGCGACGTGAAGAGGCTGACGCCATAGGCAAGCTCTGGGGCTCTCGATTCAGCGGGCATCTGCTTCCTGAGCTGGAGCGGTTCTCGTCTTCGCTGGAGACCGACTACGAGCTCTACCCGGTTGACATCGCGGGCAGCGTCGCTCATGCGCGGGGACTGGCAGCAGCCGGCCTGTTGTCCAAAACGCGATTGACGGCGATAGAGCGAGGGCTGCGCCTCATCCAGCGGGAGCTGGACGACGGCACCTTCAAGTTCCGAGACACTGACGAGGACATCCACACCGCAGTCGAGCGGCGACTCACGGAGATCACGCCGGCCGGCGCATCTCTGCACGCGGGCCGTTCTCGCAACGACCAGGTCGCGCTCGACCTGCGGCTCTACAGCCGTTGGGCGGCCGCCCAGCTGGTGCTCGCTGTTTCGGGTGCCGTCGATGCGCTCGCCATCAAAGCCCGCGACCACGCCGCCTGGCTGATGCCCGGCTACACGCACCTGCAGCGGGCGCAGCCGATCACGGTCGGCCACCACCTTCTTGCGCATGCCGAGCCACTGTTGCGCGACGCCGAGCGCTTGCGCCACGCGTATGACTCCGCCGACGAGATGCCGCTGGGCTCGGGAGCGCTGGCGGCGACCACGCTTCCGCTTCAGCGGGAACGGATGCGCCGCGAGCTCGGGTTCGCCCGGCTGACGGTCAACAGCATCGATGCTGTTTCCGATCGCGATTTTCTCCTCGACCTGATCTACGGATGCACGTGCGCGGCAATTCACCTGAGCCGTCTCGGGGAGGACGTAGTCCTGTGGGCCAGCTCGGAGTTCGGCTTTGTGCGGTTGCCCGACGAGATCTCGACCGGCTCTAGCCTCATGCCGCAGAAGAAGAACCCCGACATCGCCGAGCTTTTGAGGGGCCGTACAGGCCGCGCCCTCGGCAGCCTGGTCGCGCTGGCCAGCGTTTTGAAGGGGCTGCCGCTTGCCTACGACCGCGATCTGCAGGAAGACAAGACCGCGCTCTTCGCCGCCGTCGACAGCACCCTTGATTCCCTGACCGCGGCGGCCCTCCTGGTCGAGCACCTCGCGTTCGACCGCAAGCAGCTCGCTGCCGCTGCGAGCGATCCCGGCTTGCTGGCCACTGACGCGGCGGAAGAACTGGTCCGCTCGGGCGTGCCCTTCCGCGAAGCTCACGGGCGCATCGGAAAGCAGGTCGTCGAGGGCACTGCCAAAGCGCCCTGGAACGCCCGCGCCTCTCTCGCCAAGCGCGATCTCGTGGGCGCTCCACACCCGCGTCGCGTTGCCGCCCGTGCCACCGCGGTCCGCCGGCAGGCCGCCGCGCTGAAACGCTGGAGCGAGACGCACCCCCCCGGCCTCCCAAAGTAGAGTTCAGGCGGATGCTCCTGGCGGTCGACGTCGGCAACACCAACGTCACGCTGGCCCTGTTCGAGGGCGAGAAGCTGGTCGCCGACTGGCGCGTGACCTCGCATCGCGAGCGGACCGCGGACGAGATGGCCGTGGAGCTGAAGGACCTCTTCGGGCTTCGGGGCTTCGAGCTGAACGTCGTCACCGGCGTCGTGATCGCCAGCGTGGTGCCCAACCTGAACCCAGCGCTGATCGAGGCCTCTCGCCGCTATCTGAAATGCGAGCCCGTGATGGTCGGCCCGGGCGTCAAGACCAGCGTCCGGATCCGCTACGAGAACCCCAAGGATGTCGGCGCCGACCGCATCGCCAACGCCCTCGCCGCCTATTCGAAGTACGGGGGGCCGGTGGTCGTCATCGACTTCGGCACGGCCGTCACCTACGACGCCATCAACGCCCAGGGCGACTACCTCGGGGGCGCGATCGCACCGGGGGTCGAAATCTCGCTCGACGCACTGGTGTCCCATACCGCGATGCTGCGGCGCGTCGAGGCGGTGGCGCCTGACTCCGTGATCGGCCGCAACACCGTCACCTCGATCCAATCCGGGCTGGTATGGGGCTTCGTGGCCCAGGTCGAGGGGATGGTCGAGCGCATGGTGGCGGAGCTGGGAGGGACGGCCAAGGTGATCGCCACGGGCGGCCAGGCGTCGCTGGTCGCGGGCCTGACACACGTGATCGAGGCGACCGACCCACTCTTGACCCTGGAAGGGTTGCGCTTGATCTACCTGCAAAACGCCGACGGTGCCGGACACTAGAGAGCCTTGAAGACAACCCAAGCCTTCGTCGTATACCTGATGCCGGGCCTCGAGAACGGCGAGCTGCCGGCAGTGCTGGCCGAGCTTGGGATCGAGGGCCTCGGCCTCGACGACTCGCAGACCGTCATCACGCCCGCCCTGGTCCTGCACGACTCCGGTGAGGAACCGCCGCCCGGCCTCGGAGACATGGCATTCGCGGTGCCAAAGGACGCCTCTCGGGCGGCGCTCCGCGAGCTCCTGCGTACAGCGATGGAAAACGCGGCGCTGAAGCGTGAGCTGAAGCAGCTCGAGGAGCAGGCGCGGCGGCAGCACCGCCAGTTCGAGGAGCTGAACCGCATCGGGATCGCGCTGTCGGCCGAGCGGGATATCGGCAAGCTGCAGGAATTCATCCTCATGACCATGCGCCAGCTCACCAACGCCGACGGTGCGAGCCTGTGGCGCAAGACGGTCGGTGAGGATGGATCGCCTCAGCTGTTCCTGGCGTCGAGCCAGAACACCTCGATCGACAACACGTACCAGGCGTTCACGGTTCCAGTCGACGACAAGACCGTCGTCGGCTATACGGTCACAGTGGGCTGGAGCCAGATCTACGACGACGCCTACACTCCGCCGCCGGGCAAGCCGCAAGGCGGCAAAGGCTTCGACGCGCAGTTCGGCTACCGGACGAAATCGATGCTGACGGTCCCTATGCGCAACTACAAAAACGATGTGGTGGGCGCGGTACAGCTGATCAACGCGAAGCGCAACTTCGACACGAAGCTGACCATCGCCAACGTTCCGAGCGAGGTCGTCAGCTTTCGACCCGAAGACCTCGAGATGATCGAGTCGATCGCGAGCCAGGCCGCGGTCGCGCTCGACAACAAGAGCCTCCTGGATTCGATCCAGGCCCTGTTCGACGGTTTCGTGCAGGCGAGCGTGACTGCGATCGAGCAACGAGACCCGAGCACCGCAGGTCACTCCGGACGTGTCGAGGCACTGACGACGAGCCTTGCCCGCGCGGTGACGGACATGGGAACCGGCAAGTATCGCGACGTGTACCTGACCGAGGACCAGCTCAAGGAGCTGCGGTACGCGTGCCTGCTGCACGACTTCGGCAAGGTCGGCGTGCGCGAGCACATCCTCATCAAGGCCAAGAAGCTGATGCCGGGCCAGCTGGAGGTGATCCAGGCCCGCTTCGAGTTCGTTGAGCGTTCCGTGCAGGTGAAGTACGCCAACGAGAAGCTGGAGGCGATGCGCGGCGGCGCCGCCGGCGAGGCCGCGCTTGCGGAGATCGATCGAAGGCTCGAAGAGGAGCTCGCTCGCCTTCGGGCATGGATCCAGGGCATCGTCGCCGCGAACGAGCCGACGGTGATGCCGGAGGACAAGGCGACGATGCTGGAGGCGCTGGCGCAGGAGACGTATCACGACATGGCCGGGCACGCGCATCCGATGCTTGATCCGCAGGAGTTCCGCTTCCTCTCCATCCGCAAGGGCACGCTCGACCCGCAGGAGCGTCTCGAGATGGAGGCGCACGTGACCCACAGCTTTCACTTCCTGACCAAGATCCCGTGGACGTCGGTGATGCGCGGTATCCCCGAGATTGCCTACGGACATCACGAGAAGTTGGACGGCTCCGGCTATCCGCGAGGGCTGACCGGGGACCAGATCCCGCTGCAGGCGAAGATGATGACGATCTCGGACATCTACGACGCGCTGACCGCGCAGGACCGCCCATACAAGCGCGCGGTGCCGCGCGACGTCGCTCTCGACATCCTCCATGCCGAGGCTGCCGACGGCAAGCTCGACAATGACCTGCTCGACGTGTTCGTCAACAAGCGGATCTACCAGGTAACTGCGCCGCGATGAGGATCAAGTTCTGGGGCACGCGCGGTACGAGGCCGACTCCAGGCAGGAAGACGCTGCGCTACGGCGGCAACACGACGTGCATCGAGGTCCGCGACAAGGACGACAACCTGATCATCATCGACTCCGGTTCGGGCATCGCCGAGCTCGGAAGTGGATTCGAACAGGCAGAACCGCTGCAGGCTCATCTTCTGATCACGCACACGCACCACGATCACATCCAGGGATTTCCCTTTTTTCCGCCTGCCTTCGTGCCCGGCACGCACCTCACGATCGTCGGCCCGGCAGGGTCAGCCAAATCGCTGCAAGCGGCCTTCGCCGACCAGATGGATCCCGCGTACTTTCCGGTGCGCCTCGACCACATGCCGGCGGAGATGGAGTTCATCGAGAGGAATCCTGGAGAGACGTTCGAGGTCGGCGGCCTGCGAATCACGCCGCATCTCCTGATGCATCCCATCCCAACGTTTGGTTATCGGATCGACGAGGGCCCGACGCGTTTTGCGTTTGCAACCGACAACGAGATCGCGATGTTCGCCAATAACGAGAACGGAACGCTCAAGGAAATGGCGAGCTGGTGCCAGGACGCCGACCTGCTCGTCCACGACGCGCAGTACAGCCGCGAGGAGTACAAGACGCACGCCGGCTTCGGCCATTCGACCTACGAGGAGGCGCTAGCTCTGGCGGAGCAGGCAGGGGTGCAGCAGCTGGCTTTCTTTCACCACGACCCGGCCCACTCGGACAGCGACATCGACGCGCTGATCGAGGAGGCGCTGGGCAACCACCGCCAGTCGGGCGGCACCGACGTCGTTGCGTTTCCGGCGGCCGAGGATCAGGAGGTGTCGCTCTAGCCACTGGTCTTTCTCCCTTAGTCTTTCGGGGACGTGCCTGATGAAGACGAGCCGGAGGTAATTCGCGACCGGCGGAAGAAGCTCGAGCGGATGCGCGCGGCCGGAGTCGATCCGTACTCGCGCGGTTTCAAGCCGACGCACTCAACCGCCGAAGCGCGCGCTTTGCTTGGAGAAGGCGAGCGCACCGAGCCGGTCGCCGTTGCGGGCCGGCTGATGGTGAAGCGTTTGATGGGCGGCTCGGTCTTCGCCGATCTTCAGGACCAGTCAGGTCGCCTTCAGCTGTTCGCCAGCCGCGACATCGTCGGCGAGCGGGACTTCGATCTATTCGCGGATCTCGACCCGGGCGATTTGGTGGGCGTGAAGGGCCCCATCTTTCGCACGCGTCGGGGCGAGATCACTCTCGAGATCCATTCGTTCCAGCTGCTGACCAAGTCGCTGCGTCCCCTACCCGAGAAGTGGCACGGGCTCAAAGACGTCGAGATTCGCTACCGGCAGCGGTACGTGGATCTCATCGCGAATCCTGAGGTGCGCGATGTGTTCCGGGCCCGAACGAAGGTCATCGCTTCCCTTCGCAACCTGCTCGACGGGCGAGGGTTCCTCGAAGTTGAGACGCCGGTGTTGCAGGAGGTGCCCGGCGGCGGTCATGCCCGGCCGTTCATAACCCATCACGAGGCGCTCAATCGCGACCTGTACCTGCGGATCGCTCTGGAATTGCATCTGAAGCGATTGCTGGTTGGCGGCTTGGAGCGCGTGTACGAGATCGGCCGCGTTTTTCGCAACGAAGGACTTTCGCCGCGGCACAACCCCGAGTTCACCATGCTCGAGTGCTACGAGGCGTACGCGGACTACAACGATGTCATGAGGCTCGTCGAGGACATGATGGTCACGGCGACAGCGGCTGCGGGCCTCTCGTCGAAGATCACATACCAGGGTGAAGAGATCGACCTCACGCCACCGCTCCGCCGTGAGCGAATGGCCGACCTGGTCCTCGAGCACACCGGCCGGCAGGCTGCCGGTAAAGAGCTCAACGACCTGTTCGAGGAGCACGTCCAACCCAAGCTGCGCGAACCGACCTTCGTCACCGACTACCCGATCGAAATCTCGCCCCTCGCGCGGCCGCGCGATGACGACCCGCGATTCGTCGAGCGGTTCGAGCTCGTCATCCTGGGCCGCGAATATGCCAACGCGTTCACCGAGCTGACCGACCCCATCGACCAGCGCCAGCGATTCGAGGCGCAGGCGGCGCAGCGGGCGGCGGGGGACGTCGAAGCACACCCCATGGATGAGGATTTCCTGCGCGCCGTCGAGTACGGGTTGCCGCCGTGCGGTGGGCTGGGCGTCGGCATCGACCGGCTTGTGATGTTGCTGACCAACCAGCCGTCGATCCGCGATGTGATCCTGTTTCCTGTGATGAAGGCAGAGTCTTAGCCGTGCTGCCCCTTGAGCTGATCCGCAAAGACCCGGAACGCGTGCGCCGCGCCGCTCAGCTGAAGGGCGAGCCGGCGCCGATCGACGAAATCCTTGCCATCGATGAGCGCTGGCGCCAGAAGCTGATGCAGGCCGAGAACCTGCGCGCGGGCCAGAAGATACTGTCCCGACAGTTCGCCCAAACTAAAGACGATCGTGTTCGCGCCGAGCTGAAGGACATTTCCGAGCAGGTCAAATCGCTCACGGCCGGTGCAGACGAATTGCGTGCGGAGCTGGACGACCTGCTGCTGCGAGTCCCCAACCTCTTTCACGAATCGGTGCCGGTGGGGGAGGGTGAGCAGGACAACGTCGTGTTGCGGGATTGGGGATCGAAGGCCGACCTCGGTTTCGCGCCGCGCACGCATTACGACCTCGGAGAGGCGCTCGGCATCATGGACTTCGAACGCGCGGCTCGAGTCGCGGGCTCCCGATTCGCGTTTTTGATCGGGGAGGGTGCTCGATTGGAACGGGCGTTGGCGCAGTTCATGCTCGACGTGCACACGCGTGAGCACGGCTACACGGAGGTGTGGCCGCCGATGCTGGTGAACAGCGCCTCGATGACGGGGACGGCCAACCTCCCCAAGTTCGGCGCCGACGCATTCAAGGTCGAGGGCCACGACCTGTGGCTGGTACCGACGTCGGAGGTTCCGCTCACCAACCTGCACCGCGAAGAGATCCTCGACGGCGACCGTCTGCCCCTGAAGTACACGGCGTACACACCGTGTTTCCGCTCTGAAGCCGGGGCGGCGGGAAAGGACACGCGGGGTTTCATCCGCCTGCACCAGTTCTCGAAGGTTGAGATGGTGAAGCTCACGACCGCGGAAACGTCGCTGGACGAGTTCGAGAAGTTGACGGCGGACGCCGAGGACATCCTCAGGCGCCTCGGCCTCCACTACCAGGTGATGGTGATGTGCACCGGCGACATGGGGTTCGCGCAGTACAAGAAGTACGACCTGAACGCGTGGTGTCCTGGATTGGGGCGCTACTTAGAGGTGTCGTCGTGCTCGGTGTTCGCTGATTTCCAGGCGATGCGGGCGAACATGAGATACCGCCCGGCGCGGGGCGCGCCACCGCGCTTTGTGCACACGATCAACGGCAGCGGGCTGGCGCTGACGAGAACCATCGACGCGATCATCGAGACTTATCAGCGGCCTGATGGGACGGTCACAGTTCCGGAGGTGCTGCGGCCGTACATGGGCGGCCTGGAAGTCATCGGCGCGCGTTGATCTAGAGGCGCCTCCTAGAATCCGTCGTGCCCTGTGGAGGGGTGGCCGAGTCCGGTTGATGGCGACAGTCTTGAAAACTGTTATAGGTGCAAGCCTATCCAGGGTTCAAATCCCTGCCCCTCCGCCACATCTCACGAACAACTCCACCATCCGGCGATGTTCAGTTCCACATCAACTGGGGAGTACGTGCTGGCCCCAAGGCCGGCGTACACATAACCGCCGTCTTCCAGGTTGTCGATCGTGAGGGAACCCGCCGTTGACGCCCACAGTCTTCCGGTCGCGTACTCACGGATTGCGACCTTCGCCACTCCATCGGGTACGCCCAACGTGGCGTGAGGCCAAGGCGCCAGGGCATAGGTTCCCGGGCCGTGGTAAGCGCCATTCACCTCGACGTAGAGCAGGAAGTCATGCTTCGTGCCGTGCAGCCGTTCGACCCGCGCGTGGTCGAACGAACCTGTTGGACAGCTGAGCCCTTTGTCCACAGATGCGCATTCGCGGAAGAATCCCGTAAGCGACAGCTGGGTGGGTGCGCAGGGGCCGTTCCAAGGCGACGGCTGAGATCCTGATGAAGGACTTGGCGCCGGCGCGATCACGCGGTTGAGTTGGCGTGGAATCAAATAAACGGACGAGGCGAGCGTGACTGCCGCGACCGAAACAGCAATCAGAAAAACCCGGCGGACCAAAGTGTTTTCGCGATGGTCGGCTGCCATGTCTGACGCTGAATCTACCCCGGCCAAGACCGCGCGGTTCCAGGTTCTAGGCCATCACACGGTTAGAGCGGCTTCTCGAGCACGGTGTCGAGCCGGCGGTCGAAGCACCCGGAGACGGGCCCGGGCCCACATTCGAAGACCGCAAGGGCAGCCGCAAGCGCGACCGGGCGCTGGACCACGGGCCAAGAATAGGTCTGGGCGGGCGGAGTTCATCCCGCTTCAGCGGGTGCGAAAGGTTCGCTCGATCGTGAGCCGCCGAAGGTTCAGCCAATCGGCCAGCAAGCGCAACTCCATGCGCGCTGCGTCTCGGTCATCAGGAGACGTGCCCGGCTCCATGTGCAGCGCGGGTACCCGCAAGACGCCCGCCCTCCGTTCGGCTTTGACGTCGGCTTTCGCCACCAGCCGATCGCCGTGCAGCACCGGGAGCACGTAATAGCCCCACTTTCGCTTGGCCTGCGGGACGTAGATCTCGAGCTTGTAGTCGAAGCCGAACAGCGCGAGCGCGCGCTCGCGGTCATAAACAAGTCGATCGAACGGTGACAGCAAGGCAGTGCGGCCTTCGAACGGCCGCTCGAGCAGCTCAGCATCGGCGACCCATGGACCTTTCACGCCCTCGACCTCCGCCTCTGTCCCGATCGAGCCGACCGACTTTGGTCGGGCGATCCCCAACGAGCGCAGCCTGCGCTCGGCGAGGATTCGCTTGGCCTCAGTCGCCGGAACCTCCGGCATTTCATTCGGGAGGACACGCGAGGCCAGGTCCCAGATTCGCTCGTTGCCCTCGCGCCTTGTGACGGCAACGTCGCCGCGCGCCCAAAGAAATTCGAGCATCTGACTCACGTTTCGTTCGTGCGTCCAGCCACTGGAACGCCAACCGACCTGCGCGCGGTCTTCGAGGTCCCGTGAGCGCAGCGGGCCGCGTGCCTTCAACTCGGCCATGACGTAGTCACGAAACGGCTGGTTGGCCGCGAGCCAGTCGCGCCGGCTACCTTCAGGTGGCCACGCCATCATCACCGGCTTGTAGAGGGGGTAGTCGGCGGCCGGGTAGATGAAAGCCCTGTATTCAAAGAGAAGCCGATCTCGGATCAGCTCCGCCATCCCTTGCGGGCGAAACTGAACGCCCAACCTGCTCCAGAGAACAAGGTGTTCGCTTCGCGCCACCGCGGCCGTCGGATCGATTTGCAGGAATCCGAGCCTCGAGACCGTGTCGAGGATCTCAAGCGGGCGCTCATCATCGAGAAGCTGAGCCATGACAGCGATCTGCCGGGCCCGTTCCTGAGTGAGACGAATCACGGCCAAGACGCTACCTAAACGGCGCGTCGAGAAGTCTGAGAGCCGGCCGCTGGTGCGACCGGCCCTCGGTGTCTGTGCTAGGTCAGGGTGCCGGGAACCGCCATGAGCAAGGCGACGGTGATCCTGGCAATCTGGTAGCCGATCGTTCGTAGTCGCTCCATCGATCCCTCCTTCCACGTGGCAAATGGCCGAACCTTAAGAATTGCGTCCAATTCTGTAACGAAACAGGGCCCAGCGACCCGGCTATCTTGTCCGGGATGCTGCTCCGAATTGCGGGCGTGCTGCTGCTCCTGATC
>Ga0209802_1000436_pt1 | contig 31930 bp, 31 predicted proteins | sample GraSoiAngelo_129_FD_185886 | JGI IMG/M metagenome (GOLD analysis project Ga0209802, IMG submission 185886) | Grasslands soil microbial communities from the Angelo Coastal Reserve, California, USA - 14_0927_12_40cm (SPAdes) (version 2) | ecosystem: Environmental > Terrestrial > Soil > Grasslands ... | reverse complement strand
TCCCACCGAGGCCATCACCCAGAACAGCCGCGACTTCCGGCCGCTGGGGCTGGGCTACGCCAACCTGGGGGCGCTGCTGATGGCGTCCGGCCTTCCCTACGACAGCGACGCCGGCCGCGACGTGGCAGCCGCGCTCACGGCGGTGCTGACCGGCGAGGCCTACGCTCAGTCGGCCCGGATCGCCGCCCGCAAGGGACCGTTTGCCGGCTACGCCGTGAACCGCGAGCCGATGTTGCGGGTGATGGACCAGCACCGGGACGCGATCGGGCACATCAACCCGGCGCACGTGCCGCTCCAGGTGCTGGCCGCGGCCCGGGAGTCGTGGGACACCGCCTGCGAGCTGGGCGCCGCCCACGGCTACCGGAACGCCCAGGCCACCGTGATCGCGCCCACCGGCACGATCGGGTTCATGATGGACTGCGACACCACCGGCATCGAGCCGGACATCGCCCTGGTCAAATACAAGAAGCTGGTCGGCGGCGGCATGCTGAAGATCGTCAACCAGACGGTGCCGATCGCGCTGCGCCGCCTCGGCTACAGCGAGCCCCAGGTGTCGGAAATCCTGCAGTACATCGACGAGCAGGACACCATCGAGGGGGCTCCCCACCTGCGCCCCGACGACCTGCCCGTCTTCGACTGCGCCTTCAAGCCGGCCAAGGGCTCGCGCAGCATCCACTACATGGGGCATGTCAAGATGATGGCCTCCGCCCAGCCCTTTATCAGCGGCGCCATCTCCAAGACCGTCAATATGCCGGAGCAGGCCACCCCGGACGACATCATGGAGGTCTACATGGAGGGGTGGCGGATGGGGCTCAAGGCCATCGCCATCTACCGCGACAACTCCAAGCGGTCCCAGCCGCTGAACACGGCGCTGGACTCCAAGAAAGAGAAGGCGGCCGCCGTCGTGCCGGCCTCGGTCGAGACGCCCCGGGCCGTCCGGCGCAAGCTGCCGGATGAGCGCCGCTCGATCACCCACAAGTTCGATATCCAGGGCCACGAGGGCTACATCACGGTGGGAACCTACCCCGACGGGCGGCCGGGCGAGATCTTCCTGGTCATGTCCAAGGAAGGCAGCACCATCTCCGGCCTGATGGACGCCTTCGCCACCTCCATCTCGCTGGCGCTGCAGTACGGGGTGCCGCTCGAGGTGCTGGTCAAGAAGTTCGCCCACACCCGCTTCGAGCCCTCGGGCTTCACCAAGAACCCCGAGATCCCGATCGCGAAATCGATCACCGACTACATCTTCCGCTGGCTGGCGTCCAAGTTCCTGAACAAGGACCAGCAGGATGAAGTGGGCCTCGTCCGCCGGGACACCGCGCCGCTCGAACTGCTGGAAACGCCGGCGCTGAGTACGCCGAGCACGGCGAGCGGTCCGTCGACCATCGAGAGCGGCCAACCGAGGATCGCGTTCCAGGGTCAAGAGGATGCGCCGGCCTGCTCGGACTGCGGGTCGATCATGGTTCGCAACGGGACCTGCTACAAGTGCTTGAACTGCGGGTCAACCAGCGGCTGCTCGTAGGAGCGGACTACCAAGAAGGGGCTCTCAGGGCCCCTTCTTGCTTGTTTGACGAGGCTCGGTGCCCGTGCGGAAGCGTCGCGCGCTGAGACGGACACAAGTATCGGTGTCGCGGATGCGGTCTCTACCTCGAGACCTGCTGCGATGGCGGTCGCTGCGCTTGAAATATCGGTCCGCACGACGCTGATCGCGCGGGTGACGACCCGCATGGGCTCATCAGCAGGCACAAACGCATGCAGCGTGCGCAAAATCGTGCTATGGTCTGAAGTTAATGAAGGTTCGGCCTCGCGCTGATGACCGCGATGATCAGCGCGACGAGCACCAGGATCGCGATGGCGATCAGTCGGCGCAGCGGACGGTCACGGATCGAGTCAACGCTGGCCGTGATCGCGGGTCGCGGCATCGTGAAGGTCTCGACGAAGCTCTTCGCGTCTTCCATGGCGAGGATCACGGGTCCCGCAGCCGTATCCAGGCGCGCGACATCCATCAGAACTGGTTCGCCGCGTCGCTCCGCGATGCTGAGCCTGCCGAAGAAGCTGGGCCCGGTGCGACGACGGCTGGGATCGAAGGTCAGCCGCTTCTCCACACGCGCCGTCAGTTGATCGCGCGCCAGCGTGACCGCCTGGCCGGCATGCGTGATCGTGACAGTGCCGGCGTCGGAGTCCACCTCGACTGGACTGCTCGCCGGAAAGGGCAGGGCATCGCCCAGGTAGCGGGCCTGCATGTAAGTAAGGATAGGCTGCCCTATCGCCGGCTCAGGGCACCCCACCGGCAGGTCTTGTGGTCCCGGTGGACGCCAGGCCCAAGATTTAGTAGAATGGCTCCAATTTTGAGTCTTCAGCGGCTGCGCCCCGGGGGGCGCGCCGGCATTGCGGAGGGTACTTCCGGCATTCGACCCGGATGCCCCTCCCCATCCCGCAGCTTCCGGTACCCGGCCGCGCCGGCGCCCGCGCGTCCACAGTTCACGTGGCGCTCACGCGCGATCGGCGGCGGCGCACCGCATTCTGCGGCCGACCGGGAGAATTCCCGAACAAGGAGGTGAGTGCGGTGCCCGCAAAGAAGAAAGCTGGTGGCAAGAAGAAGGCTGCAAAGAAGTCTTCGAAGAAGAGGTAAGAGTTTCTCTTACTCGATTGCCAACAAGCAGCCGGCGCCTCGGGCGCCGGCTGTGTCATTGTTTGGCCGTGGACCTCGATCGGGCCCGCGCCTTCCTGGCCGGCAACCACCGGGGCATCCTGGCCACCATCAAGCGGGACGGCCGGCCGCAGCTCTCCAACATCCTCTACTTCCTGGATGACGACGGCCGGATCAAGATCTCGGTCACCCAGACCCGGGCCAAGACCCACAACCTTCGCCGCGACCCGCGGGCCACGCTTCACGTGCAGGGCGCGAGCCCCTGGCAGTACGTCGTGACCGAGGGGACGGCTGAGTTCATCGAGGGGCCGGGCGTCCTCGAGGCGCTTCGCCGCTATTACCGACGCGTGTCGGGTGAGCATCCCGATTGGGCTGACTACGACCGGGCCATGGTCGCGGACCAGCGCCTGCTGCTGTCGATCTCGGTCGACTACGCCTACGGCCAGCTTCCGTGAGCGTCCATCGACGCAACCGTAGGTAGCTCTCCCCCTCTCGAAATACCCCCACCCTACCCTCCCCGCAAGGGGGAGGGAGATTAACTTTCGCTTCCCGCTAGGGGAAGGGAGTTCCTGCCTAGCGGACGGCCAGGCAGGTCACCGTCTTGAAGACGCCGTCGACCTTCTGGATCTTGTCGACAATGATGGTCCCGATCCCGGCGACGTCGGGGGCCTCTACCTGGGCGATCACGTCGTATTCGCCGGTGATGGCGTCCGCATGCTGGATGCCGGTGACGCCCTGCAAGGACCTGGCCACGTCGATCGCCTTCCCGGCGGATGCGTTGATCAGCACGTATGCGCGCACCTTGACCTCCTCACTGTTCCCGGTTACGGGCCCCCCGGCCCGGTCATTCCAGCATACGGCTTCCCCTTTCATTGGCAAGGGGGAATTGGCGGGATCGCTGCGTAAGATAGGCACATGCCCTCGATGACGGCGGTGGTGAAGGCCACCGCCGCGCCGGGCGCCGAACTCGCCCAGGTGAAAGTCCCCGAGCCGGCGGGCACGGACGTGCTGGTCGAGGTGCTGGCGACCTCCATCTGCGGCACCGACGTACACATCTACGACTGGAACCACTGGGCCGCCGGCCGGATCCATCCGCCGCGCGTCTTTGGGCATGAGATGGCCGGCCGGGTGGTGGCGGTGGCAGGTCCCGTGGACCGGGTCAAGGTCGGCGACTACATCGCGGCCGAGACCCACGTGGTCGACCACACCTGCCGGCAGTGCCTGCGCGGCCAGTTCCACCTGTGCGAGAACCTGCGCATCCTGGGGGTGGATCGGGACGGGTCCTTTGCCCGCTACGTCCTGCTGCCGGCCGACAACTGCTGGCACAACGCGCAGGGGCTGACGCCGGAGGTGGCGGCCCTGCAGGAGCCCTTCGGCAATGCCGTGCATGCCGCCACCGCCGGGCCGCTGGCCGGCAACACGGTGGCCGTCTTCGGGTGTGGGCCCATCGGCCTGTGCGCCATCGGGATCGCGCGCGCGGAAGGCGCAGCCGCCGTGTTTGCCGTGGAACCGAATCCCTACCGCCAGGACCTGGCCCGCCGCATGGGCGCCCACCGGGTCATCACGCCGTCCGGCTCCACCGTATCCGAGCTGAAGCGGGCCAACGGCGGGCTGGGCGTGGACGTGGTGCTCGAGATGTCGGGAAACCCGCTGGCGATCCAGCAGGGCCTCGAGGTCCTGCATGCCGGCGGGTGGATCAGCCTCCTCGGGCTGGGCGATGCCCGCGCCACCCTCGACCTGAACGAGCTGGTGGTGCTGAAGGGGCTCACCATCTACGGGATCACAGGTCGCAAGATCTGGGATACGTGGGAGAAGACATCCCGCTATTTGAGCCAGGGACTGGTCGACGTCAGTCCCCTGATCACGCACCGATTTCCGCTTACCGGGTTTGACGAGGCGATGAGCATCATGAAGAGCCGTCGATCCGGCAAGGTTGTCTTGATGCCCAACGGAAGCTAGGTCCTAGGAGGGCTCCCATGATCACCGAAAAGACGCAGTTCCTGGCCGACGAGCTGGCGGACCTTCGAGCCAAGGGCCTCTTCCGGCCCCTGCGAGTGCTGGACAGTGCCCAGGGCCCCGAGGCGGTGGTGGATGGCAAGCGCGTCATCAACCTCTCGTCGAACAACTACCTGGGCCTCAACACCCATCCGCGCCTCAAGGAGGCCACCATCAAGGCCACCGAGCAGTGGGGAGCCGGCTCCGGGGCGGTGCGCACCATCGCCGGTACCATGGAGCTGCACGAGGAGCTGGAGCGGCGGCTGGCGGAGTTCAAGCACACGGAGGCCTCCCTGGTCTTCCAGTCGGGCTTCACCGCCAACGTGGGCCTGCTCCAGGTGCTGGTGGGTGAGGGCGACGTGATCATCTCGGACGAGCTCAACCATGCCAGCATCATCGACGGCATCCGGCTGTCCCGAGCGGAGCGCTCGATCTTCAAGCACCGCGACGTGGATGACCTGGAGCGCCACCTGGCCAAGCACGCCGACAAGCGGGTGAGGCTGGTCGTCACCGACGGCGTCTTCAGCATGGACGGCGATATCGCTCCTCTGGCCCAGATCGTGGAACGGGCCGAGGCCCACCGGGCCCTGGTGATGGTGGACGACGCCCACGCCAGTGGCGTGCTGGGCACCAACGGCCGGGGGAGCGTCAACCACTTCAAGCTGGATGGCCGGGTGGACCTCCAGATGGGCACCCTCTCCAAGGCGATCGGGGTGCTGGGCGGATACGTGGCCTCCGCCCAGGTGGTGCGCGACTTCCTGATCCACCGGGCCCGGCCGTTCCTGTTCAGCACCTCCCATCCGCCGGGGGTGGCCGCTGCCTGCATCGCCGCCATCGACGTCCTGCTTCACGAGCCGGAACGGATCGAGCGGTTGTGGGCCAACACCCGGCGATTCAAGGCCGGGCTGGCCCGGATCGGGTTCGACACCGGCGCCAGCGAAACCCCTATCACGCCGGTGATCGTGGGCAAGGGGTCGGACGCCATGGCGCTCTCGGACTGGCTGTTCGGCCGGGGGATCTTTGCCCAGGGGATCGGCTACCCGACCGTGCCCGAGGGCCGGGCGCGGGTCCGGACCATCGTCACCAGCGCCCATACCGAGGCCCAGCTGGATACGGCGCTGGAGGCTTTTGCGGAAGCGGGGAAGCAGCTGCACATTTTGCCAAGGGAGTAACGTTCCTGGGTCAGTTGGACTATATGGAGTGGCCAGCTTTCCGGTGACTGAACGGTCGGCGGCGGAGCTGCAGGACGAAGCCAGGCTGATCGAAGCCGCCAAACGCGATCGGCAAGCGTTCGCGGCGCTCTACGACCGCTATTTCGATCAGATCTACTCGTACTGCTACTACCACACCGGCAACCGGCAGGCGGCGGAAGACCTGGCCAGCGAGACCTTTCAGCGGGCCCTGGAAGGGCTCGCCGGCTTCGAATGGCGGGGAGTCCCGTACTCAGCATGGTTGTACAAAGTGGCGGCGAACTTGATGGCGAAGCAGCGGCGGCGGCCTGCCTTCATCGAATTGCCGGAGCCACTGGCGGCCCCGGTGGAGCAGAACCCGGAGCGGGTTTGGCTGAAGCGAGAACAGGGCGATGAGCTGCACGCGGCGGTCCGCCGGTTGCCACTGGACCAGCGAGAAGCGGTGCTGCTCAAGTTCGAGGGCCGCCTCAAGAACAAGGAGATCGGCATGATCATGGGGCGCAGCGAGGGAGCGGTAAAACTCCTGCTCTTCCGAGCCGTGCACAAACTCCGCCGTCTGCTCAGCCCGCCGGGGAGGGAGCGATGACCACCCGTCCGGACGGGGTGGACGCGCTGGCCCAGGCCATTGACCGCCTGCTCTTCCCGGACCTCCGGCGGACCAGCGCGCCCACGCTGGCGTCGCCGGCCGAGGCGGAACTGATCTCTTACCTGAATGACAGCTTTCCCCGAGTGGCGCTGCCCCCCGCCCGCCGGGAACGGGTCCAGCGCCAGCTGATTCGCGCCCTGCGCATCCCTTCCGGGGCCACCCCGCGCAGCTGGGAGCGGCTGGAGTGGGCGATGAACCGCCGCCTCCCGCTGGATTCGCCCTGGACGCCGGTGGTGGGGGGTGCGGCCCTGGTGGTGTTAGGCGTCCTGGGGGTTGCCTACTGGCGCCAACGGTCGGCGCTGAAAGGGGTGGCGGCGGCCGCCTTGCGATAACACCCCCTCCCTGACCCCGGGGGAGGGGAATCGGAAGACTGGGGAGAATCCTTTCGCTGGGGCGGTGAAACCCAGGAGCCCGGGGCTCGTTACTCTGGGTGGACACATGGCCGTGTGGTTTCGGCGCGCTCCCCAGTGGGTGGTGCTGCCCCTGCTGCTCATCCTGGCCGGGTTGCTTCCGCCGGGCCCGCCGTCACGCGCGGCGGCATCCGCGCCGGCGGTGGTATTGGGCGATGAGGACGCCCAGAACGTTTTCATCGATAGCGGTCGTGACAACCAGGCAGCGGTTCCCCCGGCCCCATCGACCACCGGCGAGCTGATACGGCCCAGCCCGACGCCGTCCGTCTTGACGTGGCGGGCCGGATGGACGTTTGTCCCCATCCTCCTCTACCACTACATCCGTTACCCGATCCCGGGTGATCGGCAGGGGTTTGGCCTGTCGGTGACCCCGCCGATGTTCCATCAGCAGATGCAGTACCTGGCCGCCAACGGGTACCATGTCTTGTCGCTGCACGATGCCGTGCAGGCGGTGCTCGGCATAGAGCGGCTGCCCTCACGCCCCGTGGTGCTGACGTTCGATGACGGCTACGAAGACTTCTTCAAGGCGGCCGTCCCCGAACTGCGTCAGTGGGGCTTCACGGCCACCAGCTTCGTGATCACCGGCCGGGTGGGCTGGACCAGCTACATGACCTGGTCCGAGATCCAGGCCGCGGACGCGATGGGCTTCACCATCGGGGCGCACACAGTGCACCACGCCATGCTGGCGTCGCTGGCACCGGCGCAGGCGCGCTGGGAGATGCAGCAAAGCCGTGACACGCTGGCCGCGGTGCTCGGGCACCCGATCCTCGACTTCGCCTACCCGTACGGGAGCTTCAACAGCTACGACATGGCGGTGGCGAAAGACCTGGGTTTTGAGTGCGCGGTCGCCACCTTCGGCAGCCCCTGGCACTGGCGGGACGAGCTCTTCTACATGAACCGGCTGCGGATTGGCGGCGGCTTTGCCATGTACGACTTCGCCCACTGGCTGGGCGGGCCACCCTACCGGCCGGGCGTCACCGCCACCCTGCCCACCCCATCGCCTGCCCCCACCCCGGTCGGACTCAGTCCCGGCGCTACCCCAACGGCGAGCCCATGAGCGACGAGAGCGAGCTGTCACCCAAGGAGCAGGCCCGGCTCCGAGCTCGGGAGCGGAAGAACCGGCCGCCTAAGATGGTGGTGGATAACGCCGGCGTGAAACGCATTCAGCTCGCTCTGAAGACCCGCAAGCAGCCCAGGCCCAAGCCGCCGGGCTCCTGATCCCATGCGCCCGCTCCGCGACCTCGGGATCCTGTGTCTGTGCCTGCTCCTCTACGGGTGCACGGAGACCGGCCGGCCCACCACCTCAGCGCCCCCCGTCAGCTTCGCGACCGATGACGGGCTGACCCTGCGCGGCCATCTGTTCGGCACGGGCGACTCCTGGGTCATCCTGAGCCACATGTTTCCGGATGACCAGACCGCCTGGTTCCCGTTCGCCGGGGAGCTGGCCGGGCGCGGCTACCACGTGCTCACCTTTGACTTTCGCGGTTATGGCGAGTCGGACGGCCAGAAGCAGATCGACCTGATCGGCCACGACCTGGCCGCCGCCGTGGGGTACGTTCGACTCCAGCATCCCCGGCGGCTGACCCTGATGGGGGCCAGCATGGGCGGCACCGCGTCGGTGATCACCGCCAGCCAGGGACGGGTCGATGGGGTGATCACGCTGTCGGCGCCGGTCATCTTCCGGGGCCTGGACGCCACCGGGATTGCCCTCCAGATGCCGGCCCTCTTCATCTCCTCGCAACTGGACGACGATAACCAGGTGAGTGCGCAGGCCCTGTACGACAGCGCCGGCCCGGATCGCGCGCTCGACATCGTTCCCGGGCCGGCTCACGGTATCGGCCTGCTCACCAGCGCCCAGGCCCCCCAGGTCCGGGATGATATCTTCAAGTTCTTGGACCGCTACGCGCCGCTCCGCTAGGCTGGTGTGAATGAGTAGCATCCGCAAAGCCGTCTTTCCTGCCGCCGGCCTGGGCACCCGGTTCCTGCCGGCCACCAAGGCGCAACCCAAGGAAATGCTGCCGGTGGTGGACAAGCCCATCATCCAGTACGGGGTGGAGGAGGCCGTCGCCTCAGGCATCGATCAGATCATCGTGGTCACCGGCCGCGACAAGCGGGCCATCGTCGACCACTTCGACATCTCGTTCGAGCTGGAGCACTACCTCAAGGATCGCGGCAAGACCCGCGAGCTGCAGCTGGTGCGCAAGATCTCCGACATGGTGGACATCACCTACATCCACCAGAAGGAGCCGCTGGGCCTCGGGCACGCCGTGCTGATGGCCAAGGACCTGGTGGGCAACGAGCCCTTCGCGGTCTTCCTGGCCGACGACATCATCCGCTCGCGGGTTCCCTGCATGCGCCAGATGATGGAGGTGTTCCAGCAGCGGCAAGCCCCGGTGCTGGCGCTCTACCGGGTGGGCAAAGACCAGGTCAGCCGGTACGGGATCGTCAAAGTCAAGAGCACGGACGGCCGCGTGCACGAGGTCGAGGACATGGTGGAGAAGCCGTCGGCCGCGGAGGCGCCCTCAGACCTCGCCATCCTGGGCCGGTACATCCTGACCCCGAACATCTTCGGGCTGCTGGAGAACACGCGGGAAGGTGTGGGCGGGGAGATCCAGCTCACGGACGGGCTGCGGGCGCTGGCCCAGCAGGGCCCCATCGTTGGGCTCGAATTCGAGGGCACCTACTTCGACGTGGGGACGCCGGCCGGACTGCTCAAGACCTCGATCGCCTTCGCCCTGGAGCGTCCGGGGCTGCGGGAAGAGCTGAGCGGGTACCTGGCCAGCCTGGACGGCCGATCCGAAGGGAAACCGGGCCCTAGTCAATAGGTCGGATCGGCCGTGAAACACGGGGCTATAATGATGGTTCGAGCTTGGATGCCCATTACCTATCGGCACGGGTCCAGAAATGGCAGTTTCAGGAAGACGCAGATCCGACGAGGACCGAGTCGTCCGCTACCTCAATACGGAGGGCGACTTCGAGGTCGAGGTTTCGCACACCCTCAACAAGTGGTGCGTGACCGTCTTTCAGCTGCCTAGCCGCGCGGTGGTGGCCCAGGATTTCTTTCCGGAGCGGTGGAAGGCGCTCGCCCGCGCCCAGGACTTCGTCCGTATCCTGAACAGCCGAAATAAGCCGATCCCCGAAACGGACGAAGACCTCTGACCCGATTGACCTCGTGGGCCTTCTGGCGCCGGGAGTGGGGGGCGCTCGCCTTTGTGGTGGCCGTGGCCCTGGGCATCATCATTGTGCCGGCCGCGCTGCTGCTCACCCACCAGTCCACCAGCACGGCGGGTGACACCTCGGTGCTGGTGCAGAGCACTCCCTGCGCACCTCTCGCCACTCCGACGGTCTCGCCAACGGCGAGTCCGTTGTTGAGTCCGTCAGTCAGTCCGTCGGCGAGCCCGTCGCCCAGCCCAACCCCGAGCCCGACGCCAGCGGCGACATCTAGCCTGACACCCAGTGCGACGCCCTCGGCCAGCGGCTCGCCATCGCCCAGCCCGAGCTCAACCCCGTGCCCGAGCGCAAGTCCCACGGTGGCGGCCACCGTCATCACAGCACCCAGTCCCAGCAAGTCGCCCTAACAAACAGCGCCGTTAACGGCTGCACCCTCCCCTACCCCTCCCTAAGCCCGGATCCACCGAAACGAACTTGCATCTTGGGCGCGGATGCGAGCGATCCGTGCGTTGGCTCCTGCGCGCGCTCAGTTACGCACCAACGGGTGCGCGCCTTCGCGTGCTCGTCGCCGCCTTCGGCTCATCTCGCCCCGCATCCCAATCTGCTTCGTCCGCTCGGTGGATCCGGGCTGAAGGGAGGGGACGACAGCCGCTTTCCCTCCCCCTCAGGGCGAGGGTCAGGGAGGGGGTGTTCTGTGACGGTTAGTCCTGCTTGAGGTCGAAGAGCAGGATCGAGCCGTTGTCGCCCACGATCTGCGGTCGCCGCAGCTCGAGCTCCGCCATCACGTGGGCGTTGCGCAGCACGGTCAACTCGATGGTGTCGCTGAGGGCCAGCCGGCCGATCCGCACGCAGTCTTTCAGGAACGGGAAGATCAGCGGCCGGACCAGGTTGGCCAGGTAGGCGGCTTCAGATTCAAACTCGGCCTCGGAGTTGAGACTCTCGTCCCGGAAGGCCAGGATAAAGACCTCGTCGCTGAGCTCGACCAGGTCCGTCCAGGTGTAGGCCTCATCGGTCGCTTCCGGCAGGAGGTGGCGTTTTTCTCGGAACAGCTGGAGCCGGCCATGCAAGCGGCGCATGGGGCCGCGGGGGCCCTCGATGATAAACGGCACGTCCCTCAGGGGAGCGGGCACCGACTGGGCCGGATAGCGCGCCGAGAACCCGACATCCGGCGTGCCCAGAAACGGTGCCGGCACTTTGATGACGAGCTCTTGCAGCACGCTTCTAGATCACTCTTTTTGACAAGCCTGATAGGCTGGCTATCACGTTCAACGGAATCAGCCCGCGACCCTTGCTGTTCGTCGACGGCAGTGGGCCAGTAGTTCATCCACCGATCGAGTATTTAACACGTTCGCGACCCCAGCGCCCGCCCGGCGCGCGATTGCCACGCCGTACCGGGCATAGCCGAACTCGGCCGGATAGTGGGCATCGTTGTCCACCGCCAGCAACACGCCGGCGGCCAGGGCCCGGCGCGCCCAGGTGTCGTTGAGGTCCAGGCGCATGGGGCTGCTGTTGATCTCCAGGGCCGTGCCGCTGCCAGCCGCCTCGGCGATCACGGCCTCCAGGTCCACCGCGGTGCCCTCCCGCCGGTCGAGACGCCGGCAGGTCGGATGGCCGAGCACGTCCACATGCGGAGAGCGGAGAGCCCGGACCACCCGCTCCGTCATCGCTTCACTGGACTGATCGAACGCCGTGTGGACGCTGGCCACCACCAGGTCAAGGGACTCCAGCACGTCGTCCGGCAGATCCAGTCGGCCGTCCGCCAGGATGTCGACCTCAGCGCCGGCCAGGATGCGGAAATCGACCAGCTCGCGATTGACGCGGGCGATCTCGGCGCCCCGCTGACGAAATCGCTCCGGGGTCAGCCCACCGGCCACCAGCAGGGATTGGGTGTGATCGGTGAGGGCCATGTAACGGTAGCCGTGCTGCTGGGCGGCCAGCGCCATGGTCTTGATGTCCGTGCGCCCATCGCTCCAATCGCTATGGGTGTGCAGGTCGCCCCGCAGGTCGGACTGCTGGACGAGCGCGGGCAGCGTGCCGGCGGCGGCCGCCTCGATCTCGCCTCGGCCCTCCCGGATCTCGGGCGGGATCCAGGTGCAGCCCACCGCCGCGTAGACCTCCTCTTCGGTCTCCCCGGCGATCCGGCTACCATCCTCTCGGTAGACCCCGTACTCGTTGATCTTCAGCCGACCCATCCGCTCGGCCCGGCCGCGCAGCTGGACGTTGTGCGCCTGCGACCCGGTGAAGTACTGCCAGGCGGCGCCGAAGCTCTCCGGAACGACGGCCCTCAGGTCCACCTGAAAACCGGACCGGACGCGGATGGTGGACCGGGTGCCACCCGATGCCAGGACCTCGGCCACCTGCGGCAGATGCACCAGCTCGGCCGCGATCCGCTCCGGCTGGCGAGCGGCGACCAGCAGGTCGAGGTCGCCTACCGTCTCCTGGGCGCGGCGGACGCTGCCGGCCACCTCCGCCCGCAGCACGCCCGGCAGTGCCCTCAGCGACACCAGCAGGGTGTCGGCCAGCAGCAGTGCCTCCGGAAAGTACGTCTTGCTCTCCGTGCGCTTGAGCACGGCGAGGCCCTTGAGGATGTTCTCCTCGGTTTTGGCTTTGATGCCGGGCAGGGTCTGCAGGCGGTGATCACGGGCCGCGGCTTCCAGCGCGTCCAGGGTCAGGATGCCCAGCCCATCGTAAATTTCCTTGGCGGTGCGCGGTCCGAGGCCGGGAACGCGGGTGAGATCGAGCAGCGCGGGCGGGACCTGGGCCTCCAGATCGGTCAGAAACTCGAGCTGCCCCGTGGTCACGAACTCGGCGATCTTCTTCTCGATGGCCGGGCCGATGCCGGGGACGTCTTTGAGGGTGCCCGCCTGCAGCAGGGTGGCGACCTCCGTCGTCAGATTGTCGATCTGCCGCACCGCTTCGCGATAGGCGCGCAGCTTGAAGAAGTTCTCGCCCCGGATCTCGAGCAGGTCGGCCACCCGATTGAGCATGGCGGCCACCTCGGCGTTCGTCACGGCCATGGGGTCTTAAAGTATCAGGGCGATGTTGCTGGATGGTGTGCGGGTCCTGGATCTCACGCAGTTCTTGCCGGGCGGCTATTGCACGCGGGTGCTGGCCGACCTGGGCGCCACGGTGACCAAGGTTGAGGTCTCGACGCGTGGGGACCCAATCCGCAGCCTGCCCAACGGTGAGGCATATTTCGAGGCGCTCCACCACGGCAAGCCGGTGGTGCAGCTTGCCTTGAAGACCGAGGCGGGCCGAGCCCGCCTGCTGGAGCTAGCGGAGACCGCTGACGTGCTGCTGGAAGGGTTCCGCCCTGGCGTTATGGATCGCCGGCAGGTGGGGTGGGACCAGCTCCGGGCCGTGAACCCGCGCCTCATCTACTGCTCCATCACCGGCTACGGCTCCAGCGGGTCGCTCCGCGACCGGGCCGGCCACGACCTCAACTACCTGGCGCGCAGCGGTGCCCTGTCGGTGATGCCGCGAGCGAACGGCGTGCCCATGATTCCAGGCGTGCAGACCGCCGACCTGGCCGGAGGGATGATGGCCGCCATCGCCGTGCTGGGGGCGCTGGTCGAGCGACAGCAGAGCGGCCGGGGGCGGCGGCTGGACGTCTCCATGACGGATGTGGCCAAGAGCTGGCTGGTCCTGCAGCGAGGGGCATTCGACGCCGGCGTTCCCATGCTCAACCTGGTGGGAGGGCTCCCCTGCTACCACGTCTATCGCGCTGCCGACGGCTTGCTCACCGTGGGAGCGCTGGAACCGAACTTCTGGCGCACCTTCTGCGAGGCGATTGGCCGCGAGGATCTCGTCCCCCGGCAGGCTGACCCCGGCGCGATTCCCGAAGTGGCGGGCGTCCTGGCAGCCAAGACGCAAGCCGAGTGGATGGCCATTTTCGGCGACCGCGACGTATGTGTGGAGCCCGTCCTGGATCTCGGCGAAGCCGCATCGCCGGCTACGCCTATCACGGTGGACGACTAAAGAGGAACGACGGCGCGCGCGGCAGTGCGCCGTTCAGCGGCGACGAATCCCTAGGTTGGCGTCTGCGCCGTTGTCCGAGTGTCGAGAAACCGTCGCCACGCAGAGTCTACGCCTGCTCCGATCCCAGGCAGTAACGGGGATCAGCGAAATGCCGCCCGGAGGATGGCGGCGGCGAGCTTCGCCGTGGGGACCGCGAAGGGTCGGAATTTCTCGGAAGGCGGATCCACCCTGAAGTTTGTTTGGAATCGGAGCCGTGTCCCATCCTGGATGGAGCTGGTGATCGCGGGGATCACAGATGACGGGACAAGAAAGGACGTCTCGTGCAACTGACCATCGCGATGCGCCGGAAGAATGACGACGAACAGCCGATCATCCTCGAAGAACGTGTCCTTCGAGACATTCAGCTGGACTCCCAAATCGGCGTTGATGGTTGCCGTCTTTACCTGGAGGCCGGCGACGCCGTAGCTCCCGAGATCGTGCAAGAGCAGATCGACGGCATCGACATCGATCCGCTCCCGGGCCACGACCAGGCGGTTCTTGCCCTCGAGCTCAAGTTGCGCCGAGACCCAGAGTTCGCCATAGCCGCCGAACGCTGAACTGGCTGCGGGCGCGACGGCCAGGGGGAAGGTGGGCAGCGGTTTCCAGCCCGGGATCCGGTCCAACCACGCCGTTCGTAAGTCGTCGATATCGAAGTAGAAGCGGTTCCACTGGCTGCGGCCCCCCTCCAACGGTGACTGGAACACGTACTGATCGATCGAGCCGTCTGCCGTGGTCACCCGAGGGCAATGTTCGATGAAGTACGGAGTAGGAATGACCCACAGCTTCCGATGGGTGCGCAGGTGCGGCCCTGGCAGGTAGGCAAAGATGACGTGGCCCTTCGGATCATCCCGAATCGAGTGCGCCCGCGGGTAGGCGATGTACCGGCCATCGTGGCTGAGCGTCCGCCGGGCTTTGAGCTGATACGGCGCGACCGAGAGCGTGCGGAGCCGCCGGGCGTACCCATCGAAGCCCTGGTCGACGAGCGGCATGGCCACCGACACTGCTCCCTGCGAGGCGACGACGATGGCAATGCACAGCTCGTCTTCCGCGATCGCGCCCACCTGCACGGCCAGCAATCCGGAGGCGCGATGGGTGATGCGAGCTAAGCGCATGCCTGGCGGGTCGTACTGCTCGAGGAACTCCAAAGGCTAGGCCTCGGGGGCTTCTCGAAACTGCCGGTAGACGTCAGCCACCTGTTCGCGGGTGGCCTCGACGGTCAGCGTGTTGTTCACGACGAAGTCGGCGCGCTTGCGCTTGTCATCCAGCGAGAGCTGGGCCGCGATCCGGCGTCGGGCCTCGGCCTCGCCGAGGCCATCGCGCTCAACCAGGCGCTGGACCTGGGTCGCCCGATCGACCCAGACCACCACCACCGCCTCGACAACGGAGGTCCGGCGATTCTCGTAGAGCAGCGGGATGTCCAGCACCAGGACACCGTCCTTCGACTCGCGAGCCGTGATTTCCTCCGCCATTCGCGCCTGGATGCGTGGGTGGGTGATAGCGTTCAGCCAGGTCCGGGCGGTTGGGTCGCTGAAGATCAAGTCGCCGAGCCGAGGCCGGTCGAGAGTTCCGTCGCTGCGCAGAAACTCGCGCCCGAACGTGTCGACGATCTCTTTGAGGGCCGGCTGGCCGGGCATCACGACCTCGCGCGCCAGCTGATCGGCGTCCACCACCTCGGCGCCCAGGTCGGCGAACATCCGGGAGACGGTGGACTTTCCCGACCCCAGGCCACCGGTTAAGCCGAGGACTTTCATCAGCCCGAATCTACCGCAACGAGCTCGCATCTTGGGCGCGGATGCGGCCGATCCGGGCGTCGGCTCGTCTCGCCCCGCATCCCAATCTGCCTCGCCCGTTCGGTAGATCCGGGCTGGCCTCAGGGTACGATTGCTGGCGATGACCCTGCTCAAGCAGGCCGCCGTGCTGGTCGTGCTGGCGGCTGCGGTCACCTACTTTGCGATCCGGGCGCGGCGGCTCTACCGGCTGCTCCGCCTGGGCCCCAACGAGAACCGGTTCGACCACATCCCGCTGCGGCTGCTGGGGGTGGCCAAGTACGTCGGGCTGCACAGCCGGATGTTCCGCAACCTGTACTCGGGCATCCTGCATTTCTTCATCTTCTACGGATTCGTCGTCCTACTGACCGCCATCATCGAGGCGTTCGGGGAGGGCCTGTACCCGGGCTTCAGCCTGGCGTGGATCGGCGGCGACACCTGGCTCGCCTTCCTGCAGGACCTGTTTGGCTTCCTGGTCCTCGTCGGCGTCGCCATGGCGGCCATCAACCGGGTGGTGATCCGGCCCCGGCAGTTCCACGAGAGCAACGAGCTGGACGCCGCCGTCATCCTGGCCCTGATCGCCACCATCATGATCGGGATGTTGGGCCAGACGGCGGCCCGCGTCGCCCAGGGCGGTGACCCGTCGGCGGCCTGGCGCCCGATCTCGTCGGCCCTCGCCCGCGGGTTCGAGCGCATCGGCTGGCAGGGCTCGGCGGCGATCGTCCCCCACGAGATTTTCTACTGGCTCCACATCCTGGCGGTGCTGGCGTTCCTGGTCTACATCCCGAGTTCCAAGCATCTGCACATCATCGTGGCCATTCCCAACATCTTTTTCCGCAAGCTGGGCCCCAAGCCAGCCGCCGCGCTGGATCCCATCGACCTCGAGCATGCCGATCACTTCGGGACCAGCGTGGTTACCCAGTGGTCCTGGAAACACCTGCTCGACCTCTACTCCTGTACCGAGTGCGGCCGTTGCCAGGAGCAGTGCCCCGCCTACCTGACGGGCAAGCCATTGAACCCAAAGATGATCATCGTCGACGCCCGGGAGAACCTCTTCCGGACGGCCCGAGACCCCCTCCCCGACCCTCCCCGCAAGGGGGAGGGAGATATGCGACGAGACCCCCTCCCCAACCCTGCCCACGCGGGAAATCCCGCGACCCTGACAACAGTGGCTCCCCGCAAGGGGGAGGGAGATCCGAAAGAGCTTCCCGCCAAGGGGGAGGGAGTTTCCGAGAAATTGATTGGTGGGGCGATCAAGGAGGACGAGATCTGGGCCTGCGTCTCCTGTGGTGCCTGCCAGCAGGCCTGCCCGGTGCTCATAGAGCACGTCCCCAAGATCATCGACATGCGCCGCAGCCTGGTCCTCGAGGAGAGCCGCTTCCCCAAAGAGGCCCAGAATGCGCTGCGCGCCATCGAGAGCCAGGGCAATCCCTACGGCCTTCCCCGGGCGCAGCGCGCCGCGTGGGCGCAGGGGCTGGGGGTCAAGACCATCGCCGAGAAGCCGGACGCCGAGTATCTCTACTTCGTTGGCTGCGCCGCCTCCTACGACGAGGCGAACCGGGCGGTGGCTCAGGCCTTCGTGGGACTGCTGCAGACGGCGGGCGTGGACTTCGCCATCCTGGGAGCGGCGGAGACCTGTAACGGGGACCCGGCCCGCCGGATCGGCAACGAGTACCTGTATCAGCAGCAGGCCCAGCAGAACGTCGAGCAGCTCAATGCCGGGCGGGTGCGCAAGGTGATCGCCAGCTGCCCCCACTGTTTCAACACCATCAAGAACGAGTATCCGCAGTTCGGTGGGACCTACGAGGTCATCCACCACACGCAGCTACTGGCCCAGCTGATCAGGGAGGGGAAGCTCAAGCCCCAAAAACCCCTGGACGGAAAGTTCACCTATCACGACTCGTGCTTCTTGGGCCGCTGGAACGACATCTACGATCCGCCGCGCGAGATTGCGGAAGCGATCCCGGGGGTGGAGCTGGTAGAGATCGAGCGCCACCACAAGCGAGGGTTTTGCTGCGGCGCAGGCGGCGGCCGGATGTGGATGGAGGAGACGGTCGGCAAGCGGATCAACCACGAGCGGGTGGACCAGACCCTGCGCACCGGGTCGCCGCGGGTGGCCACCGCCTGTCCGTTCTGCTTGACCATGTTTCGGGACGGCATCGGCGCCAAGGGCCGGGAGGCCGAGCTTCAGGTCAGAGACCTGGCCCAGTACCTGGCCGACAGCGTTGACGGGGCGGTGCAGGGCTAGGTCGACTCACTGGCTCAGCTTGTCGGAGCGCCGTTTCCAGAATGCCAGCCGCCGTTGCAAGCGGCTCTGCTGCGCCTCCAGTAGGACCAGGTCGGTGTCCACCGCCTCCCGGTGCGCGGCCTCCTCGGTGACCTCGGGGAGCTTGGCATGGGCAGCCAGGAGCACCCGCTGCTTGAAGTTGAGGAGCTGGGCGTAAATGCGGACCCACCGCCGGGCTTCGGCCGGTTTGGTGGTCGCCAGGTTCTCGTGGGGCAATACGCGATCCGGGTCGGCGGCTGCCTCCGCCGCGTCTGCCACGTCTGGATTTATACCCATGTTGATACCATCCGTATCATATTTCGCTGGCGTTTGACAAGCCCTTGGAGGCCAGCCCTTGCGTCGTCGCACCGGACTGAATAACGTGAGTTCACGGTGAGCCCCGAAGAGGAGGACGCGGTTCGGCATGCCGGCGATCCCGATCGCCTGCTGCCCAACGAGAACCCGCAGTCGGACCTGGCCGAGGACGCGCGCCACTGGCGCATCGTCTACCGCGAGCTCCTGACCTTCAAGCAAGGCCTCCTCGACGTCGCCGACCGGGGCCTGGCCGAGATCGCGCAGGAGCATAACGTGACCGATACCACCACCCTGGCCTTGCTTCGCGCGCAGAATGACCGGCTGCGTCGCCGGCTGGAGTTCTGGGAAAGCCGCCACCAAGCGCTCAATGTCAAGCCTGGCTAGATAATCCGGCGCGGAAATCGCGGCGGGCCGCTCCCTACAATGAGCAGAACCGTGCTCAGACGGATCGATCACGTCGGCATTGCCGTGCATGACCTGGATCAGGCGATCGACCTCTACGAGCGGCGTCTTGGCCTGAAGGCGATGAGTCGCGAACGGCTGGAGGCGGAGGGTGTGGAGGTCGCCATGATCCCCATCGGTGACAGCCGGATCGAGTTGCTGACTCCCTTGGGGGCCGACTCCAACCTGCGAAAGTTCCTCGCCGATCGGGGAGAGGCGGTGCACCACGTCGCCTACGCCACCGATGACGTGGCCGCCGGCCTGCGACGGGCCGGAGAGGCGGGAGCGCAACTGATCGACCAGGCGGCCCGCCCCGGCGCGCACGGCACGCGGGTCGGGTTCATCCATCCCAAGAGTGCGTGCGGAGTGCTGACCGAGCTCGTGGAGGCGGATGGCCACCCGGGCCGTTAAGCCGCAGCCGTCCATTCCGGCGCCTCAAACGGATAGCGGCCTGCCGCTGAAGCCCATCTACACACCCGCCGATGCCGGGCCGGCCCCGGCGCCGCCCGGGCAGTATCCCTTCACCCGCGGGATCTATCCCGCGATGTATCGCGAGCGCCTGTGGACCATCCGGCAGTACGCCGGCTTCGGGAGCGCGGCCGAGACCAACGCCCGCTTCCGGTACCTGCTGGGGCAGGGACAAACGGGCCTTTCCATCGCCTTCGATCTGCCCACCCAGATCGGACACGATGCCGACGCGCCCCTGGCCCGCGGCGAGGTGGGGAAGGTGGGCGTCAGCATCTCGTCGCTGCGCGACATGGAAATCCTGCTGGAGGGGATCCCGCTGGACCGGGTCAGCACCTCGATGACCATCAATGCCCCGGCCGCCGTCCTGCTGCTCCTCTATGAGCTGGTGGCCGAGAAGCAGGGCGTGGCGGGGTCGCAGCTCAACGGGACGGTGCAGAACGACATCCTCAAGGAGTACGCGGCCCGGGCCACGTACATCTTCCCGCCCCGGCCCTCGATGCGGTTGACCACCGACCTGTTTGCCTACTGCCGCGAGCGGCTGCCCAACTGGAACACGATCTCCATCTCCGGCTACCACCTCCGCGAAGCCGGGGCCACGGCGGTGCAGGAGCTGGGCTTTACCATGGCGCATGCCATCGCCTACGTAGAGGCGGCCCAGGCCGCCGGCCTGCAGGTCGACGACTTCGCGCCCCGACTCTCCTTCTTCTTCGCCGTATTCAGTGACTTCTTCGAAGAGGTGGCCAAGTTCAGGGCGGCCCGCGCCATCTGGGCGTCGCTGATGCGTGATCGGTTCGGGGCGCGCAACCCGCGGTCCCAGATGCTTCGCTTCCACACCCAGACCGGCGGCAGCACCCTGACGGCACAGCAACCCCACAACAACGTCGTCCGGGTGGCCCTGCAGGCGCTTAGTGCGGTGCTGGGTGGAACCCAGAGCCTGCACGCCTGCTCGTACGACGAAGCCCTGGGGCTGCCCTCGGAGGAAGCCGCCACCCTGTCGGTGCGGACCCAGCAGATCATCGCCCACGAGACCAACGTGCCGGGCGTCACCGACCCGCTGGGCGGCAGCTACCTGGTGGAAGCCCTGACCCGGGAGCTGGAGCAGCAGGCGCGGGCTCTGATCGCGGAGGTCGACCGGCGCGGCGGCGCGGTGGGCGCCATCGAAAGCGGATTCACCCAGCTGGCGATCCAGGACAGCGCCTACAAGCAGCAGCAGGAGGTGGAGGCCGGCACCCGGGTGGTGGTGGGCGTCAATCGCTTCCAGGGCGGCGAGGCGCCGGTGCCGGTGGTCCGCATCAGTCCCAAGCACGAGCGCGACCAGGTGGAGGCCTTACGCCGGTTGCGCGCCGAGCGCGACGCGGCGCGGGTGCGTACCAGGTTGCAGGCCGTGCGGGAGGCGGCGCAGGGAACCCAGAATCTGCTGCCACCCATGCGAGAAGCGCTGCGCGCCTATGCCACGGTGGGCGAGGTGTGCGGCGTGTTGCGCGAGGCCTTCGGCGAGTACCGGCCGGAGGCGCACTAGCATGGCCACCGGCGCGCCGAAAGAAGACGCCAAAGTGTCCCGTCCTCAACGGGAAGGGGGAGGGGAGACAGCCCCGCCCTCTGCCGACAAGCGGATCAACGTGCTCCGCAAGCGGAAGTACGACGCCCACTACCGGGGTGGCGACGCCGACGAGAAGCAGCGTGCCAAGGGCAAGCTCTCCGCCCGCGAGCGGGTCGAGCGCTTGCTCGACCCGGGCAGCTTCGTCGAGCTGGATGCTTTCGCCGTCCATCGCACGGAGGCCTTCGGCATGGGCGAGCGCAAGATCCCCGGAGACGGCGTGGTCACCGGCTACGGCGCGGTGGACGGCCGGGAGGTGTTCGTTTTCTCTCACGACGCCAGCGTCTTCGGGGGCTCGTTGGGCGAGGTCTTCGCCGAAAAGGTCTGCAAGGTGATGGACCTGGCCGTCCGAGCGGGCCGGCCCTGCATCGGGCTCAACGATTCGGGTGGGGCGCGCATCCAGGAGGGCGTAGTCAGCCTGGCTGGCTACGCTGACATCTTCTACCGCAATGTCCGCTCGTCGGGGGTGGTGCCCCAGCTCTCGGTGATCGTGGGCCCCTGCACCGGCGGCGCGGTGTACTCGCCGGCCATGACGGACTTCATCTGGATGGTGGAGGGCGTCTCCTACATGTTCATCACGGGGCCCGAGGTGGTCCGCGTCACCACCGGCGAGAAGGTCACCTTCGAGGAGTTAGGCGGCGCCGAGGTGCACAACCTAAAGAGCGGGGTGGCCCACTTCCTGGCTGACAGTGAGCAGGAGGCGCTGGACGGCGTGCGCCGGCTGCTCTCTTATCTTCCGGCCAACAATCGCGAGCAGCCGCCGGCGGTGACCCCCACCGACGATCCGGACCGCCACGACGCCGCGCTGCAGTCGCTGGTGCCCGAGAACCCGCAGCAGCCGTACGACATGAAGGCCGCCATCACCGGGGTGCTCGACCTGGGGTCATTCCTGGAGGTCCAGGAGCTTTGGGCGCAGAACGTCGTGGTCGGCTTCGGCCGGCTGGATGGCCAGGTGGTGGGCGTGGTCGGGAATCAGCCGCGCATCCTGGCCGGGGCGCTGGATATCAACGCCTCCGTCAAGGGCGCCCGCTTCGTGCGGTTCTGCGACGCCTTCAACATCCCGTTGCTCACCTTCGTTGACGTTCCCGGCTTCCTGCCCGGCACGGCGCAGGAATACAACGGCATCATCAGGCACGGGGCCAAGCTCCTCTACGCGTTTGCCGAGGCCACCGTGCCCAAGCTCACGGTGATCACCCGCAAGGCCTATGGGGGCGCCTACGACGTGATGTCCTCCAAGCACATCGGGGCCGACTTCAACGTCGCCTGGCCCACGGCTGAAATCGCCGTGATGGGACCGCAGGCGGCGGTCAACGTCATCTTCAAGCGGGAGATCGCCGCCGCCAAGGACCCGGAGACGAGGACCCGTGAGCTGGTGCAGGACTACGTGGAGCGCTTCGCCAATCCCTACATTGCCGCCGAGCGGGGCTTCCTGGACGACGTGATCGAGCCGCAGGAGACGCGCCGGTTCCTGATCCAGGCGCTGCGGCTGCTGAAAGACAAGCGTCGCGACCGCCCGGACCGCCACCACGGCAACATCCCCCTGTGAAATTTCTCGAGTATCAGGTCAAGGAACGTTTCAAAACGGCCGGCATCCCGGTGCCCGAGGGTCGGCTGGCCCGGACGCCGGATGAGGCCACCCGGGCCGCGGGAGCGTTGGGTCCCATCGCCATCAAGGCGCAGGTCCCCGTGGGCGGTCGTGGGAAGGCGGGCGGGATCAAGCTAGCGCGCACCCCGGCCGAGGCCAGGGTGATGGCCCAGGACGTGCTGGGCATGACGATCAAGGGCTATGAGGTGCAGGAGGTCTGGTGCGAGACCCTGGTCGAGATCGCCCGCGAACTCTACCTCGGCCTCACTCTGGACCGCGACCAGCGCCTCCTGGTGCTCATCCTCAGCGCCCAGGGGGGAATGGAAATCGAGGACGTCGCCGCCCAGCATCCGGAGGCAATCGCCCGCCTGCATCCCGATCCGTGGCGGGGGCCGCAGCCGTATGAGATCCGCGAACTCATCTTCGGCGCCGGACTGGGCCCCCTGCAGGCGGCGCTGGTGCCGTTGGTCATGAAGCTCTACAGCCTGGCCCGGACGCTAGACGGTATCACGGTGGAGATCAACCCGTTGGCGGTGACGCAGGATGGCGGCCTGGTCGCGGCCGACGGCAAGCTGGAGGTCGACGACAACGCCATCTTCCGGCACAAAGACCTGGTGGGCGCGGAGGAAGCTGGCGAAGATCCGCTGGAGGCCGAGGCGAAGCGCCGCCATCTCACCTACGTGCGGCTAGATGGAACCATTGGCGTGATCGGCAACGGGGCCGGGCTGGTGATGAACACCCTCGACCTGGTGCAGCAGCAGGGCGGACGAGCTGCCAACTTCCTCGACATCGGGGGCGGCGCCAAGGCCGACGTGGTGCACAACGCGCTGGAGCTGCTGGCCATGGATCCCCGGGTCAGGGGCATCCTGATCAACATCTTCGGGGGCATCACCAGGGGCGACGAGGTGGCCAAGGGGATCATCGAGGCCCGCCGGGATCTGGGCCTGAAACTTCCTCTGGTGGTGCGCATGACCGGCACCCGAGAAGCCGAAGGCCGCAAATTGCTGGAGGCGGCGGGCGTCGCGCCCGAAGTCACCGCTACGGCGGCCGCCCGCAAGATCGTCGAGCTGGCCAGCCGCGGGTGAGCATCCTCCTTTCGCGGCAAAGCCGGGTGCTGGTGCAGGGGCTGACTGGCCGGGAAGGCACCTTCCACACCGAGGCCATGCGCGCCTTTGGGACCACGGTCGTAGGAGGCGTAAGCCCGGGGAAGGGAGGGACGACGCACCTCGAGCTGCCGGTGTTCGACACCGTGGCCGCTGCTGTCCAGGCCACCGGCGCCGACGTCACCGGCATCTTCGTCCCGGCGCCCTTCGCGGCCGACGCCATCATGGAGGCGGCCGCCGCCAGCATCCCGCTGATCGTCTGCATCACCGAAGGCATCCCCCTCCACGACATGGTCCGCGCCCGCGCGTTCGTCGCGCAGCAGGGTTCGCGGTTGATCGGGCCCAACTGCCCGGGCCTGGTGACCGCCGGCGAGGCGAAGGTCGGGATCATCCCCAACCACATCAACCGCCCCGGACCGGTGGGCATCGTCTCCCGGAGTGGGACGCTGACCTACGAGGTCATCCAGGGGCTGAGCCAGGCCGGTGTGGGGCAAAGCACGTCGGTCGGGATTGGGGGCGACCCGATCCTGGGCCTGTCCTTCAAAGAGGTGCTCACCCTGTTCCGCGATGACCCGGCCACCAAGGCCGTGGTCCTGATCGGGGAGATAGGCGGCTCCGACGAGGAGGTGGCGGCCGACGAGGTGATCGCCAGGGACTTCGGCAAGCCGGTCATCGGGTTCATCAGCGGCCGCACCGCTCCCCCGGGCAAGCGGATGGGGCACGCGGGCGCCATCATTTCCGGAAATCGGGGGACCGCTCAGTCGAAGGTGGAGGCGCTGACCCGCGCCGGGGCGAAAGTCTGCGACACGATCGAAGACGTGGTCGCCGCGGCGCAAGCGACGATTACCTAGGCCTCGCGCCTTTTAGCCACCAATCGAGCGTTTCGCGCTCAGGACGAAATATGTCGCGCTGGTGCGGAGATCGCCCTCTCCCGTGCCAAACAGTCTTTCCAGGCGCAGCCCCGCTGTTTTCAGCCAGGGCTCGACGTCTTCCGGCCAGATCAGTGGGGCGTCGCGCGCCTCCTGGGTACGGACGCTGCCGTCGGGTAGCCGGTAGTCGACCTCCATATCAACCCGCGTCGGGGTCATGGAGCGAACCCGGACCCCCGGATGGCTGACGGCCTTCAGCCAGTGCGGATTCATCAGCTCGAAGGCGAGGCGGCCGCCGGGAGCGACATGCAGGGCCGCCCGTTGTAGACGCGGCGTGGTGCTGAGGATGTCCGATGGCACCATGACCAGGTCGAAGCGGCGATCCAGGTCGAGGTCCTCGATGCGCGCCTGGGTCAGTTCGACCGTGGGCAATCGCCCGGCCAGCCGGCGCAGCATGCCCGGATGCGCGTCTACGCCCACCAACTGGACGCCCGCCTTCGCCAGCGGAACCGCAATTCGGCCGGTACCGATGCCCAGGTAGAGGACCGGCGGCTTCGCCTGACGGGCCCAGCCAAGCCACGGTTCGGGATCGGTGACGTCCAGCAGCTGCGCGTAGAGCTCCGCGAAGCCTTCGTCGGGGTTGTCGGGGTCGTCGCGGACGAAGGATGGGTCGCTCATCGCGCTTTTCGAGACCCCCCACCCCGACCCTCCCCCGCAAGGGGGGAGGGAGATGGGAGGATGAGATGCCCACCGTGACCCTCCGCAAGGGGGGAGGGAGATGGGAGGATGAGATGCCCACCGTGACCCTCCGCAAGGGGGGAGGGAGATGGGAGGATGAGATGCCCACCGTGACCCTCCGCAAGGGGGGAGGGAGATCGGAGGATGAGATGCCCACCGTGACCCTCCGCAAGGGGGTAGGGGGACTGAATGTCGAGGCGATGTCGAGACCCCCTCCCCGACCCTCCCCGCAAGGGGGAGGGAGATTGAGGCCTAGACAGGAAAAATATCGAGGCGATGTCGAGACCCCCTCCCCGACCCTCCCCGCAAGGGGGAGGGAGATCCGAGGATGGAAGGGGGTCGTGGGGTCGCCAGGCTCAGACCGGGAACACTCCGTGCTTGCGGTTGACGCGGGGGCGGGTCTTCGTCGCGTATAAGGCGAACCGGGCGGCTAGCTCTTTGCGCAGATCCGACGGGGCGACCACGGCGTCGATGATCAGGTCCGACGCCAGGCGATAGAGGTCGACGTCCTCCCGGTACTCGGCCTGCAGCTGCTCCACATAGGCGGCCCGCTCGGCCTCGGGCCGCTCCTGGATCTTGTTATAGAAGACGGCGTTGACCGCCGCCGAGGGTCCCATCACCGCGATCATGGCGGTGGGGAGGGCCAGGGTGGCATCGGCGTCGAAGGCCGGACCGGCCATGGCGTAGAGGCCGGCCCCGTACGCCTTGCGCACGATCACCGAGACCTTGGGCACGGTGGCCTCGGAGACCGCGGCGATCATCTTGGCGCCGTGGCGAATGATGCCCTGCCGCTCGACCTTGGTCCCGATCATGAACCCGGGGACGTCGGCCAGGAAGAGCAGCGGGATGTTGAAGGCATCGCAGAGCCAGATGAATCGCGCGCCCTTATCGGCCGAGTCGACGAACAGGATCCCGCCCTTTTGCTGGGACTGGTTGGCGACCACACCGATGGGGCGGCCGTCGATCCGGGCCAGACCGCAGATCAACTCGCGCGCGTAGAGCTTCTTGACTTCGTAGAAGCTGCCGGCATCGACCACGCCGTCGATCAGGTGCTGCATGTTGAAGGGCACGCCCTCGTCTTCGGGGACGAGGCCCTCCAGCGGGACGGGCGGCGCCGGGTCGGCGGCGCGCTGCATCAGCGAAGTCTCCTGGCAGTTCTGCGGGAAGTAGGTGAGGTAGCGGCGTCCCAGCTCGATCGCCTCTTCCTCGGTCCCCACCAGGATGTCGCCGCAGCCGCTCTCCGTGCAGTGCATGCGGGCGCCGCCCATCTCCTCCAGCGTCACCTTCTCGCCGATCACCATCTCCGCCATCCGTGGCGAGCCCAGGTACATGCTGGCGTGGCCCTCGACCATGATGGTCAGGTCGCAGAAGGCCGGGATGTACGCGCCGCCGGCTGCCGATGGACCAAAGAGCAGGCAGATCTGGGGGACCTGGCCCGACAGCTGGACCTCGTTGTAGAAGATGCGGCCGGCATGGCGGCGACCGGGAAACATCTGCACCTGGTCGGTGATGCGCGCGCCGGCGGAGTCGACCAGGTAGAAAATGGGAACCCGCAGCCGCTCCGCGGTCTCCTGGATGCGGACGATCTTCTCCACCGTGCGGGCGCCCCACGAGCCGGCCTTGACGGTGGGGTCATTCGCCATCACGCACACCGTGCGTCCGCCAATGCGGCCGACCACGGTCACCACCCCGTCGGCGCCGTATCCCGGCTCCTCGCTATGGGCGAGCAGGCCGTCTTCGACTTCGAAGCCGCCGTCCAGCAGCAGCTCGAGGCGACGGCGCACCGGTAGCTTGCCTTCCTGCTTGAGCTTCTCGCCGTAGCGAGCCGATCCACCCGCGCGCGCCGCTGCCGCCCGGGCCTGCAGGTCGGCAGCGGTGTCTTTGGGTGGTTCGGGTTTGGCGGCGCTCATCGGTGGCTGGTGCCATTGTAGGAGCCCGCTTATGGCTGCCTACAATTCATTTCGTGGAGGACGTGGTCATTGTCGCCGCCGCCCGAACGCCATTTGGCAAGCTCGGCGGTGGCCTCTCCTCGCTCACGGCACCCGAGCTGGGCGCGACGGTTATCCGCGAGGTCCTGCAGCGGGCCAAGGTCGACGGCGCGCAGGTGGAGCAGGTGATCATGGGCACGGTGTTGACCGCCGGTATGGGCCAGATCCCCGCCCGCCAGGCGGCCTTGAAGGCCGGGTTGCCGACCACCGTCCCCGCCCTCACGGTCAACAAGGTGTGCGCGTCTTCACTCAAGGCCATCAACCTGGCAGCGCTGCTCATCCGCGCCGGAGAGGCAACAGTCGTTGTGGCCGGTGGTATGGAGAGCATGAGCCGCGCGCCCTACCTGCTGGACCAGGCGCGCTTCGGCTACCGGATGGGCGACGCCACCCTGATCGACAGCATGGTCCACGATGGACTAACCGACCCCGCCAACGGCTGCCACATGATCGTTGAGGCCTCCAACGTGGCGAAAGAGTTCGAGGTCTCTCGCGAGCGCCAGGACGAGTACGCCCTGAAGAGCCAGCAGCGGTACGCCGCCGCGCTGCAGGCCGGCCGGTTCCGCGACGAGGTGATCCCGGTCGCGGTCCCCCAGCCGAAGGGCGCGACGCTCACCGTTACCGCCGACGAGCAACCCCGGCCCGATACCACCCTGGAAGCCCTGGCCAGGCTCAAGCCGGCCATGCAACCGGATGGGACGGTGACGGCTGGGAATGCACCAAGCGTGAACGACGGCGCCTCTGCGGTTCTGCTGATGAGCCGCAGCGAAGCGGAACGGCGCAAGCTGCCGGTGCTCGCCGAGTGGCTGGCCTACGGCGAATCGGCCGCCGACACGCCGTACCTGGCAACCGTGCCGGCCTCGGCGGTCCAGGCGGCGCTGAAGAAGCTCGGCCTGCGGGTCGCCGACATGGAGCTCTTCGAGATCAACGAGGCCTTCTCCGCGGTGGCCTGCACCGCCATGGACCTGCTGGGGGTCGACGAGGACCGCGTGAACGTGGACGGCGGCGCCGTCGCCATTGGCCATCCGATCGGCGCCTCGGGGGCGCGCATCCTGATGCACCTGGTCTACGAGCTGCGCCGGCGGGGCGGCGGCTACGGGGCGGCCGGCATCTGCTCGGGCATGGCGCAGGGAGAATCGACCATCGTGCGCGTCGACGGTCGCGCCGCGTGAACCTGACGCTGAGTCCCGAGCACGAGGAGATCCGCCGGCTGGTGCGCAACTTCGCGGAGCGGGAGATCAAGCCCCGCGCCGCGGAGATCGACCAGCGCAGCGAATTCCCCAGAGACCTGGTCGACCGCGCCGCCGAACTGGGCTTGATGGGGATCCTGATCCCCGAGGTCTACGGCGGGGCCGGGCTCGACCATCTGGCCTTCGCCATTTTCATCGAGGAGGTGGCCAAGCACTGCGCCAGCACGGCGATCATCCTCGACGTGCACGCCTCCGTGGGCAGCGAGCCCATCACGCTGTTCGGCAGCGAGGCGCAGAAGCGACGCTGGCTACCGGGCATGGCAGCCGGCAAGCTGCTGGGGGCGTTCGCTCTGACCGAACCCGAGGCCGGGTCAGACGCCGCCCACCTGCAGACCTCGGCGCGCCGCCGAAATGGTGTATACGTGCTCAACGGCACCAAGACCTTCATCACCAACGCCGGACAGGCGGGCCTGTACGTGGTGATGGCCGCCACCCAACCCGGTCGGGGCGCCGCCGGCATCACCGCTTTTGTGGTGGGCGGCGAGAATCCCGGCCTCAAGGTCGGTCCGCCCTTTGCCAAGATGGGTCTCAACGGGTCGCCGATCGCGGAGATCGTGCTGCAGGACTGCCAGGTCGGCGAGGACGACCGGTTGGGAGCGGAAGGCGACGGCTTCCGGATCGCGATGCGGGCCCTCGATACCGGCCGCATCGGGATCAGCGCCCAGGCGGTGGGGTTGGCCCAGGGGGCCCTCGACGATGCGGTGGCCTACGCCAAGGAGCGGCGCCAGTTCGGCCGGCCGATCGCCGAGCAGCAGGCCATCCAGTTCAAGCTGGCCGATATCCAGACGGGGGTGTCTGCGGCTCGCTGGCTGACCTGGAAGGCGGCCGCCCGCTGCGACGCCGGACAGCCGTTCACCCGGGACGCGTCCATGGCCAAGCTGTTCGCCACCGATATGGCCATGAGCGCTACCCTGGAGGCGCTCCAGGTCTTGGGCGGCTACGGCTACCTCGAAGAGTTCCCCATGGCGCGCCGGGTGCGGGATGCCAAGGCCTGCCAGATCTACGAGGGCACCAACCAGATCCAGCGAATCGTGATCGCCCGCGAGCTGGCGGCGGCTGGATGAACTTCGAGCTGAGCGACGAGCAGCGCGCCATCCAGCAGCTGGTGCACGACCTCTGCATCGAGTCCGTCGAGCCGCGCGCCGCGGAGATCGACGCCAAGGGAGAGTTTCCCTGGGATATCAAAGACCTGTTCGCCCGGCACGACATCCTGGGCATTCCTTTCCCGCCTGAGTACGGCGGGGTCAGCGGCAGCGCGCTCGCGGTGGTCCTGGCCATAGAAGAGATCAGCAAGGTGTGCGCCAACTCCTCCCTGATCCTGTCGGTGCAATCGCTGGGCAGCCTGCCCATCGTGCTGGGCGGCACCGACGAGCAGAAGCGCCGGTTCCTGCCGCCACTGGCCAGCGGCGAGAAGCTGGCTGCCTACGCCCTCACCGAGCCGGGCTCTGGGTCCGATGCCGGCGGGATGCGGACGCACGCCGTGCGGCACGGCGACACCTATGTCCTCAACGGGTCCAAGACGTTCATCACCGGGGGCAGCGTGGCGGACACCATCGTCGTCTTCGCCCGGACCGATCGGGATGGCCAGGGGGAGGCCCGCGACATCTCGGCCTTCGTGGTGGAGAAGATGATGCCCGGCTTTCGGGTGGGGAAGCTGGAGAAGAAGCTCGGCATCCGCGGCTCCCCCACGGCCCAGCTCTTCTTCGAAGACGTGGCGATCCCGGCCGCCAACTTGCTGGGGCCGGAGGGTGAGGGCTTCAAGCTGGCCATGCGCGTGCTGGACCATTCGCGACCGGGGATCGCCGCCCAGGCCCTCGGCATCGCGGAGGGCGCCTTCGCGGTGGCCCGCCGCTATGCCGCACAGCGTAAGCAATTCGGGAAGCCGATCAACGAGTTCCAGGGCATCCAGTTCATGCTGGCGGACATGGCCACCGCTATCGAGGCAGCCCGGATGCTCACCTACGCCGCCGGCGACGCCCTGGACCGGCGTCTCAAGACGATCACCGTCACCTCGTCGATGGCCAAGGTCTTCGCCTCCGATGTGGCGATGCGGGTGACCACCGATGCGGTCCAGGTGCTGGGCGGCTATGGGTACTTGCGGGATTTCCCGGTGGAGCGGATGATGCGCGATGCGAAGATCACGCAGATTTATGAGGGGACCAACGAGATCCAGCGGCTCGTAATCGCGCGAGAACTCTTGAAGGAGGCGGGATGACACAGCTGTTCGTGGCCGGTGCGGGATTGATGGGCGCTGGGATCGCGCAGACGGCGATCGTCAATGGCCTTGACGTGACCCTGCGGGAGGTTGATGAGGCGCTCGTCAATCGGGGGGTCGACAACATCCGCAAGCGCCTGGACAGCCAGGTGGCGAAGGGCCGGATGGACGCCGCGGCCCGGGACGCCGCCCTGGCGCGGCTGCATCCCACCACCTCGCTGGAAGCCGCCGGCCGAGCCGACTTCGTGATCGAGGCCATCACCGAGAATGTCGACCTCAAGCGCGAGCTGTTCAAGCGCCTGGATAGCATCTGCCGGCCGGATACCATCCTGGCCAGCAACACTTCCTCGATTCCCATCACCCGGCTCGCCGCCGCTACCAAGCGACCCGACAGGGTGATCGGCATGCATTTCTTCAGCCCGGTCCCGGTGATGGAACTGCTGGAGATCATTCGCGGCCGGGAAACCTCGGAGGCCACGCTGGCCGCCGCGCTGGAGCTCGGACGAAAGCTTCACAAGAAGCCGATCACGTCGCTTGACTATCCGGGGTTCATCGTCAATCGGATGCTGGTGCCGTTCGTGAATGAGGCCATCTGGGCGCTGATGCAGGGAATCGGCAGCCGGGAGGATATCGATGCCGGGGCGCGGCTGGGCCTGCGCCATCCCATGGGGCCATTGGAGCTGGGCGATTTCGTAGGTCTCGATGTCCACCTCTACATCTGCGATGTCCTGTACGAGGGACTGAAGGACCCCAAGTTTGCCGCGCCGCCGCTCTTGCGGCAGATGGTCGAGGCCGGCCACTTGGGGCGGAAATCGGGCCGCGGATTCTACCGCTACGCGCCCGACGGAACTCGCGTCCCAGACTGAAGACCTCCTTCAGATCCAATGGCATGAGCTTGCCGTGGTGTAGACGAGACCCCCTCCCCGACCCTCCCCGCAAGGGGGAGGGAATGGTCATGAAAGCGGACCTCCCGGCCGTGGCTCAAAAGAGTGGACACTCTTTGGTGTCAGGAACTCAGGCAAGGAGGCCCATCCATATGATGCACGCTGGACTCGACCTCAGTCGCAAGCGCCTCGAGGTGCAGCTGCTCACCGACCAGGGAGAGCGCGTGGAGCACCTAGCGGTGAGGCCACGGCCGACGGCCTGCAGGACTTGGTCGGCCGGGTGGCCCGCTACCGGCAGCCGGTGCAGGCCGCCATCGAATCCATGACCGGAGCCCGGTTTGTCCACGACCAGCTGGAGCTGGCCGGCTGGGA
>Ga0209802_1000435_pt1 | contig 31959 bp, 23 predicted proteins | sample GraSoiAngelo_129_FD_185886 | JGI IMG/M metagenome (GOLD analysis project Ga0209802, IMG submission 185886) | Grasslands soil microbial communities from the Angelo Coastal Reserve, California, USA - 14_0927_12_40cm (SPAdes) (version 2) | ecosystem: Environmental > Terrestrial > Soil > Grasslands ... | reverse complement strand
TAGGACATATGCCCGCAGCCGAGGGAGCACAGCCGTGAACACCAAAATAGGTAAGGGGTTTACAAGGTTGCGGCGCCTTCTGCCCAAAGCCCAGCGAAAAGCAACTAAGTAAAACGAACAGGTACTTGAGCATATATTTTTTCGAACTGCGCCTGCGCTCCTAAGTCCGCCTGAGACCTGATTAGGCCTAGACCTGACACCCGCCGCCTTCCTGTGAGATAACTGACGCATGGCGCGTCAGCCCGGACACCAAACCCGGCCAATGCCGGAGAAGAATCCTCGCCGAGACCCAACTGCGGCCGGCGACCGAGATGCCGCTGTTAATAGGATCGCTTCACATAACTATTTCTTGCTGGAAAAATTCGAAGCCGGGGTTGCCCTGACCGGTACGGAAGTGAAGTCGGTACGCGCCGGTCACACTAACCTCAAGGATGCCTATGGTTTGGTTAAGGATGGCGAACTTTGGTTGCTGAACGCGCACATCGGCGCCTACGAGCATGGCAACATCTTCAACCATGCCCCGCTGCGAACTCGCAAGTTGCTGATGCACAAGGAGGAAATCCGCAAATTGATCGGCAAGACGCAGCAGCGCGGACTGACCCTAATTCCCACGCGAATGTATTTCAAGCGAGGCAAGGTGAAAGTTGAACTTGCGCTGGCCAAAGGTAAGCAACTCTGGGACAAGCGCGAAACCGAACGTCGCCGCACTGCTGACAAGGAAGCCCGGGAAGCCGTGGCACGCTCTCGCAGAAGTTAGGTTTGAACGCTTCGCTATCTCATGGTTCGGTAACGGCACTTCAATTTGTTAGCGCTGGCGCTGTGGTTTGGCTGGTGGGGAGCTCCGCTGCGATGAAAGCGGACGTTTCACTTACGGCAGCTTAGTCGCCCGCCTTGCAAATTTCGGCCTCAGCCGACGATACTAACTACACCACCATGAAAACTTATCTTTCTTTATCCTCTCCTGCTGAAGTTGAGACCGAATGTCTCGTTGTGGTCGCGCTGGATCGGACTGAAAAGGATCGAACCGAAAAAGATCGAAGCGATGATCGGAATGGAAAGAATCGCGGCGACAGAGACAAACCTGAAGCTTCAATCGAAGCCAGCGACAGTGCCATCCGTGAAGCCGCCCGCGACATAGTGGCCAGCGGCGAGGTTACTGGCAAGATTTTTGAGACCACGCTGCTGCACCACCCGGCGAAGCTCAAAGCCAAGCGCCTGCTGCTGGTAGGCGGCGGCCGAGCCAAGAATTTTTCCGCTTTTGAGCTGCGCAAAATGGCCGGCACTGCAGTTCGGACGTTGAAGCCGAAGGGGGTTCGGAGCTTTGCCTTTGTGGCGCCGAGCAACGGCCTCAGCGCGGAAGAAAGGGTCAGAGCGATTGTGGAAGGCGCGTTTGTCGGCGACTTCGATCCTGACACTTACAAGAGCGATCGCAAAGATCAGCGGATCGACTCCGTTACGGTGGTCGCCACCGGGGACCAGGGCCGGCTTCAAAAGGCGCTGGAGGAGGCGCGCATCATTGGTGAATCGCAGAATTTTACCCGCGAGTTGGTGAACGAGCCAAGCAATCGGATGACGCCGACTATGCTGGCCGAGCACGCAAAAAAGATGGCGCAGGAAGTGGGGCTTAAGTGCGAGGTCTTCGGCGCGGATAAGATCAAAGAAATGAAGATGGGTGCGTTCTGGAGTGTGGCCCAAGGGTCTGATGAGCCTCCGGCATTGATTGTGCTCCGCTATGAGCCGGCGGGCGCGCCGGAGAAGCCTGTGCTCGGGCTAGTGGGCAAAGGCGTCACCTTCGATACTGGCGGCATTTCGATCAAACCTGCCGACGGTATGGAAAAGATGAAATACGACATGGCCGGGGGTGCAACCATGATCGGCGTGATGCGGGCCATCGCGCTGCTCAAACCCAAAATTAAAGTGACGGCAATCGTGTGCGCCACCGAAAACATGCCGTCAGGCAAAGCGCAGAAACCCGGGGACGTACAAATCGCGATGTCCGGAAAATCCATCGAAATCATCAATACGGACGCCGAAGGCCGGCTAGTGTTGGCCGATGGTCTCTACTACGCGCGCCAGCTTGGTTGCACTCACCTGGTGGACGCGGCCACACTGACCGGCGCCTGCGTGGTTGCGCTTGGATATGTGAATGCCGGCGTCTTCGCGAATGACGACCAAATGTATGAGCGGTTTAATAAGGCTCTGGGGAAAGCCGGCGAGAAGATGTGGCGGCTGCCGCTTGACGAGGAATACAAAGAGAGCATTCGCTCCAACATCGCCGACATCGTCAACTCCGGTGGGCGCTGGGGCGGAGCGATTACGGCAGCGATGTTCCTCAAAGAATTTGCCGAGGACACGCCCTGGATTCATCTCGACATCGCCGGGACCGCGTGGATGGAAGACAACAAAGCATGGATCGCCAAAGGGCCATCGGGAATTGCGGTTCGGGCGCTGGTGGAGTTCGCCAAGGATTTCGCGGCGTGAGATGCGTTATTCAATCGGCATGAATCATGACTAATTAGTGATTTGGCAGGCAGCACCGCTAGCTACAGGAGGATTCAATGAAGCCTTTAATGTTGGTGGGCCTGATTTTGTTGATTCTGGGGATTGCCTCACTTTTCGTTCCCATCCCGCACAACGAGAACCAAGGCATTAAGGCCGGTGATGTCAATATCGGCATCCAGACTCGGCATAGCGAGCGGGTTTCCCCCATCATCAGCGCGGTGTTGATTTTAGGCGGCGCGGGATTGATGATGGCGGGCCGGGGCAGGAGCGCGTAGTAAATCTGTGTTTGTCTTTTAGGAAGACTGCCGGCATTTCGGCAATGCCTGTAACTGTAAGATAATCGGTCTGGACGTATTTCCCCGCGAAGGTGCGGGGGAGGCACGCTCTACAGAATGCCTGTAGAGGGGCTCCCAGGCCTCTGCAATCGAGACGATAGGGTCGCGGATGATCTCAGCATACCTTTGGACTATCCGATGCGTTCCTGGGCATCCCTGCGCGGTTGCTAGACGAGTATCTATAAGCTATTTTATCATACCCGTCCGCAGGAGCGGTGATCACATCACCGGGGGCGTGGTAATTCCCATCACTTCCAATGCTCGAATAAGCTCGCGACGCACTACCGCCACTGTGTAGAGTAAGAATTTCTTTCGTCCTTCATCGGCTTCGGTGAGGATGGGGTGGCGGTGGTAGAAATAGTTAAACTGTTGCGCCAATTGGAAAGCGTGTTTGGCCAGGTAGGCCGGCTCGGTGGTGGCGATACACTGGTCCACGATGTATGACGTCTTCGAGGCAGCCAGCCAGAGTTCCCAAAGTTCGTTACTTGCTTCGCCCTGCAAGTGCTCTGCGAACTCGTTCGAAGCGAGGGAGCCCGACGGCTTGCCGAAGTGATCCGGGTCGAATCCGCCCTTCCGAAAAATATTGGTTGCGCGCACAACCGCGTACTGGCAATACGGGCCGGTCTCGCCTTCGAAACTTAGAGCTTCCCTAAAATCGAAAGCGATTACAGATGACTTGGTGAACTTAAGCATGAAGTAGCGCAGTGCGCCCACGGCAATTTGCTCAGCGATGGCGGCGCGCTCGCTGTCGCTGAGTTGAGCATGCCTCGCATCGACCTCTTTTTTGGCGGACGCAATCAGCGTGTCGAGAAGGTCGTCCGCTTTTACGCCGAAGCCTTTGCGGCCTGAGACTTCGATGTAGGCTTTGGCTTTGTCTTCTTCTGAAAGCTGGTAGCCCAACTCAGCGGCGCAGCGTGGCGTGAGTGCGACCATTTCGTAAGAGAAATGTGTGTAGTGATCGGCCTGCTGGTTATACCCGAGCCCCCGCAAAGCTTCTATCACGGTGTTCTGCGCTTCGGCCTGACGGGCGTCAATGACGTTATATATCTCGGAAACATCGCCGAAGTGGGGATGGTCGGGCTCGCCGTTGGCAGAGGATATCCAACTCTGGTGGCCGTTGGGATAAAGATAAAACTTGCGGTAGCCGAAGTCGCGACCCAGCAGACCGAACTTCCACAGGTGATAGGCGATGTCTTTGCCTACGTAGCCGACGGTTCCGTTGGAACGCACGATAACTTTCTGGTCTTCTTCGGAAACCGCGGAGTCCTCGGAATCTTGTTTGTCGTTGGCGAGGATCCCCGCAGATTTAGTTTTTGAAGTCCCCGCGCGACGCATTACCCAGCAGCCTTTGTTCTTGCCTTCATTCTCATAGAAGAGCACGCCGCCATCTTTAAGCTTCTGGAAAGCTGCGTCCCAGAAGTGCAGGTGCAGTATCTCGCTCTCGCGCGGCAGGAAGTCGTATTCAATATCGAGACGGTCCATAGTTTCGAGATGGCGGCGCAGAACGGCGATTGAAATCAGTTCGGCGATGGCTGCGGTCTCGTTACCGCCTTCTTCAAGTGCGTGCAGAGTTTGGGAACGAACTTGAAGATTCTGTTTATCCTGCTCGTACCATTGGGAGGTGCGCGCATAAACGTCCCAGCAGTAGTAGTCGAAGCGCGGCTGGCGGGTAAGTTGTTCGATCTCGGCCCGCGATTTCTTTTCAAGATGAAGAAACCCAACTACCACGTCGGCAACTTGTACGCCGGTATTGTCGATGTAGTTCTGGACATCCACTTCCCTGCCGGCAAATCGCAGCAGACGGACGAACGTGTCTCCCAGCACAGCGTTGCGCAAGTGTCCGATATGCGCGGCCTTGTTGGGATTGATGCTGGAGTGTTCGACCAGAATTTTGCCGGCTGGAGTGTCGCTCCTCGGTTCTTCGCCTTTGACCAACGCAGCGGCTAATTCCTGGCGGTTGATGTAGGCGTTGATATATCCCGCGCCCGCGACCTCGAGTTTCGTAAACCCTTCAACCGGCCCTATACCAGCGACAATCTCTTCCGCAATCTTGCGCGGCGCTTTGCGAAGTTTTTTGGCTAGTTCAAAGGCAAGGGGAAGCGCGTATTCGCCGAATTCAACCTTGGGCGGCTGTTCGATAACGATCCGGGGCAAATCGATGTCGTAGGTGCGGCGCAGGAAGTCGCGCACGTGCTGGGCCAGCCGGCGTTCCAGATGTCGGTACAAGGAATCCCTCTAAGCTATTGAAGAAAATAGTGATTGTAACAAACCACGGCCTGGGCCACGGTTTGACGGTTATATCCACGTTCCCTATGATGAAGGTTTTAGCCTTGGTGTGATATGCGGATCAAGCGAATGCGGCTTCCCGCGGTGCGACGGGCTTTAGCCGTAAAGCCACGAAGGAAGCTGGCCCGGTCCTTCGAGAGTTTGAATGATGCGTATAGCTTATCTTGAATGTTTTTCCGGGATGAGTGGCGACATGTTTCTGGGCGCACTCGTGGACGCCGGTGTGCCGGTAAAACTGTTGGAAGAAACGGTCACGGCGCTTGACGTCGGAGCACGGCTAGAGGTCTCGCGAGTAGATCGCAGCGGAATTGCCGCTTCCAAGGTCGACGTTTACGCTCACGGCGAAAAAGATTTGCCGCGAGAAGTTTACTGGGAACAACGCGGGCAGCATGGGCAGGGGCATGAGCACGGAGATGCTCACGGACATAGTGACGATCACCAACACGAACCCTCAGGTGCAGGGACAGCACCTGAGCATTCTCATGGGCGTTCCCTTAGTGAGATCAAGAGGATTATTTCCGCGGCTCCGATCAGCGAAGGAGCCAAGCGGAATGCGATTGCGATCTTTGAGTCGCTGGGCGCCGCGGAAGCGAAGATTCACAACACTGACATTGAGGCCGTGCACTTTCACGAAGTCGGCGCGGTGGATGCCATAGTGGACATCGTGTGCGCGGCGGTGGGATTTGAGGCGCTAGGGGTTGATGAACTGATCTGCTCGCCACTGAACGTCGGAGGCGGCACGGTGAAATGCGCGCATGGAGATTTTCCTGTGCCTGCGCCAGCCACGGTGGAGTTGCTGAAAGGCGCGCCGGTTTATTCGTCGGGAATTCAGGCGGAGTTGGTAACTCCTACGGGGGCGGCAATTGTGAAAACTCTAGCCGCGCGATTCTCAGCATTCCCAGAAATGAAGATTCAGAAGAGTGGCTACGGGGCGGGTACTCGTAATCTTCCCGGACATGCCAATGTGGTGCGGCTGACGATTGGCGAGGCTCAGTCGTCGGTTGAGACGAACACCTCGCAGGAAACAATCACTGTACTTGAATCGAATCTTGATGATTTAAATCCTCAGGTTGTCGGCTACGTAATGGATCGGTTGCTAGAAGAAGGCGCGCTCGATGCCTTCTGTCTGCCGGTGCAGATGAAGAAGAATCGTCCCGGGGCACTGCTGACCGTGTTGTGCCGTCCCGAAGATGCCGCGCGGCTCACCCATCTGGTGTTCGCCGAAACTACGACGCTGGGAGTGCGACAGCGAGAAGAAAGACGACGGGTGCTGGCGCGACGCTGGATCAATGTGGAGACGCCCTGGGGCGAAGTGCGAATGAAGATTGCAAGCATGAATGGGACGATCACAACCTATGCGCCGGAATATGAGGACTGCCGCAAGATCGCGGCCCAGCATCATGTGCCGTTGAAGAGCGTGATGCAGGAGGCGGTCAAGACTTACGTCCACAACCTCAAAGGCTGAAGACCAACCGTCTCGGTGTGTTGCGGCGCAGTGCAGTTTCATAAGGATGAGAATATAGAGCAGAAATGGCCAGGAAGTTTTACATCACGACGCCGATTTATTACGTCAATGCGCGCCCGCATATCGGTCACGCCTACACCACGATCGCGTGCGACACGATTGCGCGCCGTCAACGCTTGCTGGACGCGGATACTTATTTCCTGACCGGCACGGACGAGCATGGACAAAAGATTGAACGCGCCGCCCAAGCCGCAGGTAAGACGCCGCAAGACCTCACCAATGAAGTCTCAGCGGCGTTCCGCGGATTGTGGGACAGGATGGGGATCACATATGACGATTTCATCCGCACCACCGAAAATCGTCATAAAGTGCGAGTACAGGAACTCTTCCGGCGAATTCGCGATAACGGCTACATCTACAAGGGAACCTATACCGGACAGTACTGCGTCTTTGATGAGTTGTATGTGGACGCTGTCGGTCCCGGCGCGCCCTGCCCGGAGTGCGGCCGTCCGACGGAGACGGTGCACGAGGAAAACTATTTCTTCAAGCTCTCGGCATTTCAAGACAAGCTGCTGGAGTTGTATACGAAACAGACGGAGTTCATTCGTCCGGAGACGCGGCGCAATGAGGTGATGTCCTTTGTGCGCGGCGGGCTGCGCGACCTCTCGATTAGTCGCAGCACTTTTTCCTGGGGCATTCCTGTGCCCGACGATCCCAAGCACGTGATTTACGTCTGGCTGGACGCGCTGGCGAATTACATCACCGCTATAGGTTTCGCTTCTTCCGACAAAGCCGACCAGCAGAAGTTCGAGAAGTATTGGCCGGCGGACTTGCAGATGATTGGCAAGGAAATCGTGCGCTTCCACTGTGTGTATTGGCCGGCATTCCTGATGGCCGCAGGTCTGCCTCTGCCCAAGGGGATCATGGCGCACGGCTGGCTGCTGTTTGAAGAAAATAAGATGTCGAAATCGCGCGGCAACATCGTGCGCGCGGAAACGATTCTTGACGTGCTGGGCTCCGATGCGCTGCGCTACTTTCTGCTGCGCGAAATTGTTTTCGGACAGGACGGTTCTTTTTCATTCGACGCTCTGGTGCAGCGTTACAACTCCGACCTGGCCAATGGTCTGGGAAATTTGGCCAGCCGAACCTTGACCATGATCACGCGCTATTTTCGCGGTGAAGTTCCCTATCCGTCAAAACAGGCAGCGCATGGGGCTTCTGACGATGCGATTGCAGAACTGGCGGGTAAAACCATTGCTGAATGTAACGCGCTGTTCGATCAGTACCAGTTCTCGCGCGCCCTTGAAACGGCTTGGGGGCTGGTTGCGGCGGTCGACAAATACATTGTAGACAACGAACCCTGGGCACTAGGCGAGAAGCATGACGAACAAAGCCTGGCGCGACTGGCAACAGTCCTCTATACAAGTGCGGAGGCTTTGCGTATCGTGACAGCGCTCGCGCATCCCGTGATTCCAGAGGCGACCGCGAAGATCTGGATGCAACTCGGGTTGGGCGATATCAAGCAGTTCCCAGTTTCGGAACTGAAATGGGGACAGCTTCGCCTGGGCACCAGGCTGGGCAATGTTCAAGCAGTTTTTCCGCGCGCTGACAAGAGTGCAATCGAAAGGATGCAGAAGATGGAAGAGCAGCAAGCCAGCGTGCCCGCAACCGAAGCACAACCGGCAGCCACCGGTACCGGTAAAGGAGCAATTGCAACCCAAACGGTTACAGCCACACCGGCGCAACCAGCGAAGGCTGCAGCAATAATTCCTGACGGCAAGATCGGCATCGACGATTTTGCCAAAATCGAGTTGCGCGTGGGTCAGGTCAAGCTCGCGGAGCGGGTAAAAGGAGCGGACAAGTTATTGCGGCTCGAAGTGGATATCGGCACGGAAGTGCGGCAGGTGCTGGCGGGCATTGCGGAGGCGTATGCGCCAGAAGTCCTGGTCGGGCGCAAAGTGGTAATCGTGGCTAATCTCGCGCCACGCAAGCTCCGCGGGCTGGAATCCAATGGGATGATTGTTGCAGCCTCGCCCGAAGGTGGGAAGCCAATACTGTGCAGTTTTCTGGAAGATGTGCCGGTGGGAGCGCGGCTGAAGTAGATTGCGGAAGTCAGGTTTCAGAGTAAACAATCCGTTCCTAGCAGTTATCACAATAGTGGCAAATTCGGGATCTTCAGAGAGGAGTTTGGAGAGCCCGAATCGCATCCACGATTTCTCATGTACGTCGATTCCCACGCGCATCTCGAAATGGAACAGTTCAATTCCGATCGCGAGCAGATGATCGCGCGCGCGCGGGAGGGCGGTATCGAAGCGATTGTGGCAATCGGCAGCGGGACGGGACCTGGGTCGCTCGATTGCGGTATCCAGTTTGCCGAACAGTACGATTTCATTTACGCCACCATCGGGATCCATCCGCATGAGGCGAAACTGGCTGCCGATGCGGATTTCGAAGAACTGGAGCGGCTTTCCCGGAAGCCGAAAGTCATTGCCTGGGGTGAGATTGGGCTCGATTACTATTACGATCATTCTCCGCGCGACTTGCAATCGCAGGTTTTTCTACGACAACTTCAAATGGCGCGAGCCACTAAACTGCCAATCGTGGTTCACTGCCGGCCCTCCGACCGAAGCGATGATGCCTGGGAAGACTGCCTCGAGCTGCTGCACGAACATTGGGCTGCCAGCGGATTAGGCGGAATTCTGCATTGCTTCACCGGCACATGGGCGCATGCCAGGCGAGCTTTGGACATGGGCTTTATGATTTCTTTCGCCGGAAATATCACTTTCACCAAGGCGGAGCAAATTCGTGACGCCGCCAGGGAGGTGCCACTGGAACACGTGCTGATCGAAACCGATTCTCCTTTCCTGGCGCCGGTGCCCTATCGCGGCAAGCGAAACGAACCCGCATTCGTGAAGGAAGTAGCCCGGAAACTCGGCGAATTGCGCGGACTTTCAACGGAAGAACTAGGACTGCAAACCGCGCAAAACTTTTACCGTTTCTTTTCGCTTCACGAAAAGCTCAAGTCCATTTAGCTTGGTATGTCGCATCTTTGCATCACGCAAGGTAATCTATGAACTTAGAAGCAAACGACCATGCCGGAGAACAGTTTCGATATCGTCAGCAAGATTGACTTGCAGGAAGTTACCAACGCCATTCAGCAGGCGTTGAAAGAAGTGCGCACCCGTTTCGATTTGAAGGACTCAAAATCGAACATCGAGCTGGACGGTAAAGAAGCCATCGTCCTGCACTCGGTGGACGAGTACAAACTGAAAGCAGTGAATGATGTGTTTCAGCAAAAGCTGGTGAAGCGCGGCGTGCCGCTGAAAGGGCTGACTTATGGCGCGGTCGAGACTTCCCTGGGAGGGACCGCCAAGCAGCGTATTACGATGCAGCAGGGTATTCCGATTGAGAAAGCGCGCGAGATCGTGAAAGTGATCAAGAATTCGAAAAATAAAGTACAAGCATCGATTCAAGGCGATCTGGTCAGGGTGAGCGGCAAGGATCGCGACACATTACAGCAAATTATTGCTTTGCTAAAGCAGCAGGATTTCGGGATTGATATGCAGTTTACGAACTACAGGACTAATTGACCGCGGAAGACACAAAGATGGAAGGAAGAACTTAACCGCACAGAGGACACACAGGATTGAGCGCATCCACTGCCATTAACGGTAAAGAAGTTTTCGAACTGCTGCGCGATGATCTCGCGGCGATCGAGCGTGAGTTTGGCCGTGACACGGTTTCAGACGTTCCGGCGATCACCGAGATTGGCGAGTACTTGCGCGCGGGCGGCGGCAAGCGTATTCGGCCGGCGCTGCTTCTGCTCTCCTCAAAACTATTCGATTACCAGGGACGCGGAGCCATCCGCCTGGGAGCGGTGGTGGAGATCATTCACACCGCCACCCTGGTGCACGATGACATCATTGATGAGGCTCAGACCCGTCGTGGGCGCCCCGCCGCCAACACTCAATGGGGAAATTCGAAGTGCGTTCTGGCGGGCGACTGGCTCTACATGCAGGCGTTCAAGATTGCGGTGCAGGAGCGGAATTTCCGGGTGCTGGATGTTTTGATTGAGTTGACCCAGCAGATGGTCGAAGGCGAACTGCTGCAAATGGAAAAACTGGGGAAATTGATCACGCTGGCTGAGCACTTTGACCTGATTTATCGTAAGACAGCTTGTCTATTTTCAGTCTGCATGAGGATGGGAGGCATTCTCGGGGGGGCGAGCGCCGAGCAGGAAGAGAGCCTGGGAAAATACGGACACGATCTGGGGATGGCATTCCAGATAGTGGATGACGTGCTTGATTTGACCGCGTCTGAAAACGTGCTGGGCAAACCCGTGGCCAGCGATCTACGGGAAGGTAAAGCCACGATGGCGGTAATCCATGCGCTTGAAAGCTGTACACCGGAGGAGAAATACCGGATCGAGGCTGTACTTCGCGATCGCGCCTTCAATGGCGTCAGTCACGCCCAGATTTTGGATATTCTGACCCGCTATGGATCACTCGAATTTGCCTTGGCGCGTGCAGCCGATTACGCCGAATCAGCACGCCAAGCAATTTGTACTTTTCCTGATTCTGAGTTTAAGCGAGCGCTGTTGTGGGCTCCCGAGTTTGTAGTGGCGCGGGAAAAGTGAGCCCAATCCTCAAACACAATTATGTCCGCGCTGGACCGCGTGGGCGCGCCCGTTTGTTATTGTTCGGAATCCAAGCTTAGTCATATATGGATGATCTGTCTGCATTGATTGCGCGGCACGGATACAGTCTGCTGGGGATGATCGCGTTCCTGGAAGCGGTTGGCTTTCCCATGCCAGCGGCATTGGCATTGCTGGCGGCGGGAGCGGCGTGCGCTTATGGCAAGTTGAATCCCTTCGTCGCCATCGGAGTGTCGGTGGTGGCGATATTACTGGGCGATTCGATTCTTTTTCTGGTTGGCCGTTACACTGGCTGGGGTTTGCTGGGCCTTCTCTGCCGGCTTTCGGTTAATCCTGAGAGTTGCATTCTGCGCTCGGCAGAGTCTTTCTATCGGCGCGGCAAGATGACCCTGGTGCTCGCCAAATTTATCCCCGGCATCAATACCATGGCCCCGCCGCTCGCGGGCAGCATGAAAATGCGGCCGCAGCAGTTCTTGCAATTCGACCTCGCCGGGGCATCCCTTTACGTATTGGCGTACGGTGCTCTGGGATTCGCCTTCAGCGATTTTCTTCGGACCATCACGCACAGCATCGCGTCGGCGGGGCACGCGATGGAGATGGTGGTGGCGCTTGGGATTGCGGCATACGTCGTATACCGCATATGGATTTACCGAAAATATCGGCTCTACCGAATCGTCCCACGAGTACCGGTACAGGAAGTCGCTCGGCGACTGACCGCGAAGGATGCGAGCAATATATTGTTAGTGGATGTCCGCAGTCACGGTTATTACGATGCCGATGCTTCACGCATTAAAGGGTCCATCCGAATTGAACCTAACAACCTGCTGGAAGAAATAAAACGTCTGCCCAAGGACCGCGAGATTTATCTTTACTGTACTTGAGCCCGCGAAGCCACGAGCGCCCGGGTGGCGCATCTACTGCGGGAACAGGGATTCAACGCGTTCGTAATCGCCGGTGGTTTGCGGGCATGGCGCGACGCTGGGAATCCGCTCGAGATCGTGCCCCTCGACGACCTGGTGAAGCTGCCAACATTTACGTAGATGGAGCTAGCAGATCGCAGCCGTGAGAAACGTCGTCTCTCGTCCCTCCCATATACTCTTTCAAATGGGGTCCAAGAAAGAAGTTGAAATCAAATTCCGGGTGCAGAACCTGCGGGCACTCACTTGGAAGCTGCGAGCCGCAAACTTTCGGCTGGTGACCCCGCGCACCCACGAGATGAATACGCTCTACGATCTGCCCGGTTACAAACTTCGCAAACGCGGAGAGCTTTTGCGACTGCGCAAATATGGCAAGGCATGGTTGCTCACTTATAAGGCGAAAGGCGCCGCGGGACGTCATAAATCACGCGAGGAGATCGAGACCAAGGTTGCTGACGGCGGGAAAATGGAGAGGATCCTCAAATCTTTGGGATTCGAGCCTGTGTTTCGGTACGAGAAGTTCAGGGCAGAATGGAGCGATGGAAAAGGGCATGTGGTCATTGATGAAACTCCTAGTGGGATTTTCGGAGAGATTGAAGGCCCCCCGCGCTGGATTGACCACACCGCCAAGCTAGTGGGCATCGACCGTCGCCTTTACATCACGCAGAGCTATTCCGAGTTGTTTTTTGCCTGGAAAGGATCGACACGAAGCCGAGCTGCGGAGATGACCTTTAAAGCAGTTTCAGGGAAGAGCCGCCGCTAGTTACGGATTAAAGTAGGCGGCATCGGTCTGCGTTCTGTGAGTTCTACGCTTTCGCGCCGCAGCACTTCTTATATTTCTTACCGGAGCCGCAGGGACAAGGATCGTTACGTCCAATCTTGGCGGCGCCGCGAACCACCTGCTGGACCGGTTGCCGGTCGCCGGCGCCTGCCATGCGCGCGGATTCCAATTCGCGACGTTTTCTGCGCTGGAAGGCTTCTTCGAGATCGTCCACTGAAGTCGCGACGCCGCGCGGACGCCGGCCATCGCCGCCAGAGTGTGATACGGACGCTCCGCCTTCTGCACCGTCACCCCCGGTGCGGCCTTCCTGGGGAGCACCAGCTGCTACGAAATCGCCGCTCGGGCGCTCAAGAATTTGCATCAGGTAGAGATAGCGGACCGTTTCCTCCTGGAAGCGGTTCATCATATCTTCGAAAATTTCAAATGACTCGCGTTTGTACTCGACCAGCGGGTCGTGCTGTCCGTATCCGCGGAGGCCGATGCCCTCCTTGAGATGGTCCATGCTGAGCAGGTGATCCTTCCACTGCGAGTCGAGCACGCTCAACATGATCATGCGCTCGTGATAACGCATGGCATCAGGACCGATCAGCTTCTCTTTGGCGTCATAGCGTTCCTTCAACTTGTCGAAGATGGCATCGCCCAATTCCTGCCTGCTGAGGGCTTCCGGTTTGATTCCCTCGGCAAAAATGTCAACGCCAAAGCGGGTAAAGATCGCGTCCCGCAGGCCCTTGGTGTCCCAATCGTCCACGTGGGCTTTGGGCGGGCAGAATTGTTCCATCAAGTCGCTGAGAATTCCAGAAACGTAGTCTTCGAGGATTAGTTCTTTCTGTTCCACACCTTCCAACAACTGGTGGCGGAGGCCGTAGACCGCCTCGCGCTGCTTGTTCATGACGTCGTCGTATTCGAGAAGGTGTTTGCGGGCTTCAAAGTTCTGCGCCTCGACGGCTTTTTGGGCGGCTTCAATGCGTCTGGTGATGAGCCTCGACTCGATCGGAACGCCTTCTTCCATGCCCAAACGCTGGAGCAGGTTGGAGACCCACTCCTTGGCGAAGATGCGCATCAGGTCATCTTCCAGTGAAAGGTAAAAGCGGGACGATCCCGGATCGCCCTGACGGCCGGCGCGGCCACGCAACTGGTTATCAATGCGGCGGGCCTCATGGCGTTCAGTGCCCAGAATGTGCAATCCGCCGACCGAGACTACATCTTCGTGTTCAGCATCAATATCCTTCTTGAATCGCTCGAAGGCCTCGTTCCACTTATCGGCGGGCACGACGAATTCGCTGCCAGCGTAGTAAAAGACAGTGCTCTTGCCATCCTCGACATTGCCTTCGATTTTGCCCTGGGCCACGCGCAACGGTTGCGCGACTCCCTTCTTCACACACTCCTGCTTGGCCATGAATTCGGCGTTGCCGCCGAGTAGAATGTCGGTACCGCGGCCGGCCATGTTAGTAGCAATTGTGACTGCGTCTTTGCGCCCTGCCTGAGCTACGATTTCAGCTTCACGCTCATGGTACTTGGCATTCAGCACGACATGTTTCACACCTTTTTTCTTCAGCAACTCGGAAATGCGTTCCGATTTTTCGATTGACGTGGTCCCCACCAACACAGGTTGGCCGGTCTGATTGAGGCGCTGAATTTCGTCAGCAACTGCAAAGTATTTTTCCTTCTCAGTGCGGAAAACGGTGTCTGCATTCTCAATCCTCCGCATCTCCCGATTGGTCGGGATAACCATTACTTCCAGCTTGTAAATCTTTTCAAACTCAGGCGCTTCCGTTTCGGCCGTGCCGGTCATGCCCGCGAGCTTCTTGTACATGCGGAAATAGTTTTGGAAGGTGATGGTAGCGAGGGTCTGGTTCTCGCGCTCGATTTTGACGTTTTCCTTGGCTTCAATCGACTGGTGCAGCCCATCGGACCAGCGGCGGCCAGGCATCAGGCGGCCGGTGAATTCGTCCACGATCAGGACTTCGCCATCTTTGACCACATACTCCACGTCACGCCGGTACAGCGCATGGGCCTTAATGGCGGTCTCGACGTGGTGCTTGAGATCCCAATTTTCCGGGTCCGCGATATTGCCGATGCCGAGGAGTTGTTCGACTTTTTCCCAGCCCTGATCGCTGACCGTGATGGTTTTGTGCTTTTCGTCTACGACGAAGTCCCCGGTCAGCTTCACCGCCTCGCCGGGCGCGGCCTCAATCTCCTCACCCTTTTCCAGCTTGGGGATGATGCGGTTTACACGATAGTACTTGTCGGTAGATTCCTCACTCGCGCCGGAGATGATCAGCGGAGTGCGCGCTTCGTCAATCAGGATCGAGTCAACTTCATCCACGATGGCATAGTTATGGCCACGCTGTACGCATTCCTTTAAGTCGAACTTCATGTTGTCGCGGAGATAATCGAAACCAAATTCGTTGTTGGTGCCGTAGGTGACGTCGGCTGCGTAAGCTTCGCGGCGCTCCTCGTCATCGAGGTCATGAACGATGACACCCACGCTGAGACCGAGGAAATGATAGAGCTTGCCCATCCATTCCGAGTCACGCTTGGCCAGGTAGTCGTTGACGGTGATAACGTGCACGCCGCGTCCGCTGAGGGCATTCAGGTAGACAGGGAGAGTGGCGACCAAGGTTTTTCCTTCGCCAGTTTTCATTTCGGCGATCTTCCCCTGGTGCAGAACCATGCCGCCGATCAGTTGCACGTCGAAGTGGCGCATGTTGAGCACGCGCCTGCCGGCCTCGCGCACCACCGCGAAGGCCTCCACCAACAGTTCTTCCAATGCTTCTTTAAGTGCCTGATCGCGCTCGGATTCAATCTGCTTAATGCGCTCGGGATCGGCTTGGGGCTCGTCCTGAATATGACTCAGCCGCTCCTGAATGCGGCCGCGGAACTCTTCGGTCTTGGCGCGGAGCTCAGCGTCCGTCAGCTTTTGAATCTGCGGCTCAAGAGCGTTGATGGCCTCGACTTGCGGCATCAGCCGCTTGAGTTCACGCTCGTTCTTGGTCCCGAAGACCTTCGCTATTACAGTGTTGATCAATCCCTATTCCTCGGCGGGCGACACTCGTCCCGGTTATAAAAAACTGTCCTCAAGAAGCCTAGCATATTAGATGCTGGTGGAGTCCGTAAGTAGCTTCCGACGTCAGAAAGGAGCGTGAAGAATTGACCAGACAAGGCTTTGATTTTGCCTGTTCCGCCAGTTCTCCAAAATTGTAACTTAGTACGCAGTTCAGTATATTCGGCATCGAGTCATGCCTACGTTTTACGATAGCTTTTTAAAATGCGCAGATCAATGGCCGCAGAATGTCGCGCTCGAGATCCAAGGGCGCGACGAGGTCGAAGGCTATCGCTACGACGAATTGCGGCAGATGTCACAGTCGATCGCCCGCTGGATCACGGAAAACAAATTTGAGGCGGGATCGCGGCTGGCTATTCTGGCGGATAACCACCCTCGCTGGGTAGCAGCTTATCTGGGAATCATCGCGGCCGGATGCACGGCGGTTCCTCTCGATACCGCGTTTCATGCCGACCAGGTCGCCAAACTGCTGCGGGATAGCGAGGCTTCGTTGCTGTTCACGGACACCGGGCACCTGTCGATTGCGCGTGATGCGGTTAAAAGTTTGCAGGTCGGGATCGTGCTCACCGATCCTGGAAGTCCCGCACAACAGTCTGCCTCGAGCTGGGCGAGCGATCTCGACAGTATCTTCGCAGCCGGTCCAGGCGATTTCACGCCGGTTCCATTTTCCGCTGACGATATCGCAGCCTTACTGTATACGTCGGGCACCACAGCCGACCCGAAGGGGGTCATGCTTACTCACGCTAACCTGATGGCCGAAGCGTCGGGTGTATTTGGAGTTCTGAAACTTGGCCCCGAGGATGCGGTCCTGGGTGTGCTACCGCTGTTCCACTCGCTAGCGCAAATGGCCAACCTGCTGCTGCCTCTCTCCGCGGGCGCTCGCGTAGTTTATCTCGAGACTCTGAACACGACCGAATTGCTGCGAGCACTGCGCGAACGCAAGATTACCGCCTTCGCCGTGGTGCCACAGTTTTTTTACTTGATTCACGAGCGCATATCGAAGGAAGTTGCCGAGCGCGGCAATTTTGCAAAACGAGGGTTACGCCTGTTGATGGGCCTGAACCGGCTGCTTCGAAAATTCGGTGGGAATGCCGGGCCACTCTTCTTTGGGCGCATTCATGAAACTTTTGGAAGAGAAATGCGCTATCTGGTCACGGGTGGCTCGCGCTTTGATCCGAAGATAGCTCGCGACTTCCACGCGCTCGGCATTGACATTTTGCAAGCTTACGGCCTCACGGAGACTACGGGAGGCGCATTCGTCAATCGTCCCAGCGACATCGTGATCGGCTCAGTAGGCAAGCCCCTGCCCGGAGTCGAGGCCAAGATTATAGAAGCGAAGAACGATCGCTCTAACGGCGTGGACTCGCAAGGCGATGACGAAAGGAACGGCGGCGGTGAAGTTGTGATTCGCGGGCCGATTGTGATGAAGGGCTACTGGAATCGGCCGGATGCGACCGGGGCAGTCATGCAAGACGGATGGTTGTTAACAGGAGATCTGGGATATTTCGATTCCCACGGCAACCTGTTCATCACTGGACGCCGGAAAGAACTTATCGTCCTCAGTAACGGCAAGAATATTTATCCGGAGGAGATCGAAGCGCAGTACTTGAAATCGCCCTACATAAAAGAAATCTGTGTAATGGCGCTGGAGAGCAAACCGGGCGACGCAACTTCTGAGCGGCTGTACGCAGTGATCGTGCCGAATTTCAATGCTCTCAGGGAACGAAAAATAGTTAATACGAAAGAAGTCATCCGTTTTGACATTGAAGGACTGTCGCAAAAACTGCCTTCGACCAAACGCATTGCCAGTTATGAAATCTGGCAGGATGACCTGCCCCGCACGACCACCCGCAAGCTGAAGCGATTCGAGATTGAAAAGCGCGTACGCGCCGGCCGAGATGACAAACAGGAATCCGGTTCGGCGTTCTCTGAGCCAGAAACCTTAAGCAATGAAGATCAGGTCTGGATGGAGCAGCCCGACGTGCAGCGCGCCTTGAAGGTCATTCGGGAGCGGACACGGACGAAGCCTGACAGCATTCGTCCGACTGACAATCTGGAACTTGATCTTGGACTGGATTCGATGCAGCGTGTGGAATTGCTGGTAGCGGTGGAAGAGCAGCTTGGCGGCGACGTGGAAGAGTCGAGATTGTCGGAAATTTACACGGTGCGCGAAGTGGTCAACGCGGTGCGGGAGAGCGCAGCTCGGGGAAAAAATACTTCGAGTGCCCGGCGACCATCGGCTGCATGGAACACCATCCTTGCGGAAGAATCCGCCGACCCCGAGGTGCTCACGTTGACCAAGTCACGCCCAGTCAGCTCAGCATTACTTTATCTTTTTTCAAGAGTCCTGCAGGTATTTGCCCTCGACCGATTTCACCTGCGCGTCCGCGGACTGGAAAAATTGCCGAAGGCTGGACCATTTATCCTCTCGTCCAACCATCAGAGCTACATTGATCCACTTGTTCTGGCCAGCACGCTACCGGGGTTTTTATTTCGCAACCTGTTCGCGGTCGGAACCAGCGATATTTTTGGCTCGGGTTTGATGCGACGGCTGGCACCATGGGTTCGGACCGTAGTGGTCGATCCCGATGCCAACCTGATTCCTGCGATGCGAGCGGGGGCGTTCGGGCTGCGCAACGGACGCATTCTCATTCTCTATCCCGAGGGTGAGCGCAGCATCGACGGCCAGCCTAAGGTCTTCAAAAAGGGTGCCGCCATCCTTTCCATCCATCTGCAAGTGCCTATCGTGCCGGTAGCAATCGAGGGTTTTCATGACGCTTGGCCGCGTGGCATGAAGTTCCAGAAGTTTGCGCCATTGAAGATCGTTTTTGGTGCTCCCATCTATCCGCCGCAGGAGTACGAGGCTTCTGAGGCTGCGTACGAAAAGCTAACGGTGCAACTGAAGCAACGTGTCGTGGAAATGTGGGAGGAGTTACGAGCATCGAATGAAAAGGCACGTGCCGCCACGGCAGACTAATTTCTTTACTCTTCATTTTGCGCGGGGATGAGTTCGATCGTAGACCTGAAGCACATGCTTCATCGAAAGCTGGGTGTAGCGCTGCGTCGTCGAGAGCCGTTCGTGTCCGAGCATTTCCTGGATGGCGCGAAGGTCGGCACCCTCCTCCAGCATGTGCGTGCCGAAAGCATGGCGCAGCGTGTGCGGGTGGACGTCCGGTGAAAGTCCCTTGGCTACCGCGATCGTCTTCACGATTCGTCCAATGCTGCGTGTCGTGAGCCGGCCACCACGGTGGTTTATCAGCAGCGCCGGGGTTTTACTTCTTACTTTCGCGAGCAGTTGCTGCCGCTCCGGCAAGTAAGTGGTAAGCGCCGCCTTGGCCGACCCGCCAAAGGGCACGTAGCGTTCTTTCTTCCCCTTCCCTCGAATCAGCATCGCTTCCGAACTGAGCCGGATATCGGCCAAATTGATTCCAACCATCTCCGAGTTACGGATGCCACAGCCATAGAGCAATTCCAGCATCAGCAGATCGCGTCGCGGAAAAGATGCAATTTCGGGCATCTCGCCATCGAGCACTGTATTCATTTCCTCGATAGTGGGCACGCGTGGCAGTTTTTGGGGAAGCTTCGGTGTAGAAACGAGTGCCGCGGGATTTTGCTCTACTACTCCTTCCTGCGCCAGCCACCGATAAAACGATCGCACGGCTGCGAGCGTGCGTGCGACGGAAGCCTTGCTCAGATCTTTTTCGTAGAGATGAGAGAGAAAACCCCGAATGGACACATGGTCAATACTCTTCCACTCACGTGAACCGACATAGTTCGCGAAATTTTCGAGATCGCCGGCGTACGCCTTTACGGTGTGCGGAGAGGCATTGCGTCCGCCTAGCGATCTAAGGAATTGCCGAACCGCTCTTTCGACTGCGGTTCGAGGCTGCACCTTCATTTTGCGCATTCCCTACCGTACCTTCGCCCGGGGATGGTGCTTCTGGTAAACGTTCTTCAGCCGGTCGAGCGCGAGATGGGTATAAACCTGGGTGGTCGAAATATCAGCGTGGCCGAGAATAGTTTGGACGGTGCGCAGGTCGGCGCCGTTTTCGACCATATGCGTGGCGCAGGAGTGGCGCAGCATGTGAGGCGATGCCTTGCGCCCGGAGGTGGACGACGCATCCTGCACCATCTGCCAGACTCGCTGGCGGGTGAGCTTCACGCCGCGATGGCCGAGAAAAAGAAGCGGCGAGGTATTGCCGGACATCAAGAGCGCGCGCGATTGACTGAGATATTGCGCCAAGGCATCCTGCGCCGACTTACCTAAAGGAACGATTCGTTCTTTGTCTCCCTTGCCGTGCACCAGCACGTATCCCATATCTAGTTTCAGATCCTCAATCTTCATACTGACCAATTCCGACACGCGCAGGGCGCCCGCATAAAAAGCCTCCAACATGGCGCGGTTGCGGGCGGCTATGGCGCCTGCTTTCTTGTTTTCACGAATCGGCTGGGTATGCTCGAGCATAGCTTCGACTTCATCGCGTGCCAGCGACTTGGGCAGGACTTTCCACTGCTTGGGAGAATCAATGTTCAGTGTGGGATCGTGACCGATCAGTTTGTCCAAAAGCAAAAAGCGGTAGAGATGGCGCAGCGCAGAAAGCTTGCGTCCCACGGAGCGTCCGTCCACCTGGTTGGAAAACAGTTGCTGGAGAAAGTCGCAAACGTCGCTGCGGCGGGCGACGGTCAGCACCCGCTTACGTTTCTCCAGGAATTCGGAGAACTGACATATGTCGGTGGTGTAGGCAGCGATGGTCAAGCGCGCCAGTCCCTTCTCGACTTTCAAGTAGTCGAGGAATCCCGACATCAGACGGCTATTTGATTCAGAGGGCATTAATTTGAGTATGCAAGTTATCGGACGCCGAGAAAAGTAATGAGGCGGATGCCAGTTCTCACAGGCGAGAAAACTGCGAGAGCATCTTACGTATTCATGCCGCGCAACACGTCAACCGCGTACAGCGCGCCTTCGGGCGTCTCTTCGTGCTTGAAGTAGGCAAAAACATTGCGATTCTCCCGCAAATGCTCTTTCATTCGATCCACCATGGAGCGACGCTCTTCGGCAGTATAGGTCGGCTTGCGATAACGGTAATAGCAAAAATCGGCTGTGACTACGTCCGGAGTTGTCCTCTCCTCAGTTTCGGCGACGCACAATGCAATGTTGCGGCTGCGTAAGCAATCGAATATTTCATCAGTGAGCCAGGATGGATGGCGGAACTCAAATGCGGCACGCAGGCCGCGTGGAACAGTAGAAAGAAAAGTGTTGAGCACTTCCCTGTCGGCCTTCAGGTTAGGCGGAAGTTGAAACAATACTGGGCCAAGCCTGTCAGCACGCGCCAGCGCTTCAATCGTACCCAGAAATCGCTTTACAAAATCTTCAGTGTCCTTGAGACGTTTGATGTGAGTGATGACCTGGTGGGCCTTAATGCCGAAACGAAATTCCGGCGGGCTTTCGTTGAGCCACTTTTCGATAGTGGTTTCCTTCACCAACTGGCGAAAAGTGAAATTGACTTCGACGGTATTAAGTTGCGTGGTGTAGTGCTTGAGAAAGTTCTTCTGGGGAAGCTTTTCGGGATAGAACTCGGGCTTCCAGCTCGGATACGCCCATCCGGAGGTACCAGCGAATAGTTGCGCCATGGCTAGAAATCCCGCCCCACAAGGCCAGCGGCACCGAACGTCCGAAGTGAACTGTTATTCGGTGGAATTAGGCGGGGACTTGCAGATTATACTCGCGACGCTTTTTTGCGAGACGCGTTTTTCTTCTCCATTGCCGCGAGTTCTTTGCGTGCAGGTTGTTTCTGTGATGTCTTTTTTTGCGCTTTCGTTCTCGGCGCGGTTACCTTCTCTGCCTCGGCAGCCAAATCGACCGTTGCGGCTTCGGGTGCAACGCTCGCCAGCTTAGCCAGATCGGGCAGCCTTTGCTTAAGCTTCTGTACGGGCTCGAACAGATCGCCCATTTTCTCCGTGCGCCGGAGCACCTGGTCGGCTTCGAAAACGAGCAACTTGGGATCTTTTTTCTTTAGGATGTGCTCGACTTCATCCCAGGTCACCGGCGTAGAAACCGTCGGCCGTTCGCGAGCACGCAACGAATACACAGACACGGTCGTCTTATGCTGATCGTTCTGGCTCCAGTCCACAAACACTTTATTAGTGCGCAACTGTTTTTTCATGTCGGAAACGATGAGTTCCTTATGCTCCTGCTCAAGCAAGCGCGCCAAAGCATGGGCAAAGGGCTTGGTCACGTCATAACTGGTGGGCGTATTCAGCGGAACGTAAATTTGAAGTCCCTTGGAACCAGATGTCTTGGCGAAACTCCTAAGGCCGAAGTGATCGAAGATTTCTCGCACCCACAGCCCCACTTGCGCGCATTGAACGATATTCGCGGGAGGCCCGGGATCCAGATCGAAAACTATCATCGTCGGACACTCTATATTTTTAGCAAGCGAGAGCGAGGGGTGGAGTTCCAGTGCTGCCAAATTTGCGATCCAAATCAGCGTGGGAAGATCGTTGGCAAGAATGTAATTCACATTGCGGCGATTTCCATGACTCCAGATAGGGGCGGTTTTCACCCAGTCCGGCCGGTGCATGGGCGCATTTTTCTCGAAGAAGAATTCGGCATCCACTCCTCCGGGATACCTTTTCATGGTCAGCGGGCGTCCAGCGAGATGCGGCAGCAGCGCGGGAGCGATGCGCGCGTAATAGTCGATTACCTGGCCTTTGGTAAACCCGGTCGCCGGATATAAGACTTTGTCCAGGTTCGAGAGTTTCAGTTTCCTGCCAGCGATTTCCACCAGTTGCGATTCGCTCACACTGCCCCTTTTGATGCCAGTCGATTGCACGAAAGCTCTTTAGTATATCCGCCGCGATTCTGGGATGCCTCTGACCGGGTCAGTAGGCTGGAAGTTTGTGTGACTCTTTGGCAGGGGTGTTGCTCCCAAGTTTGACAATTCCCCTCCCCGCAACGTAACTTCGATTTCTGCCTGGTTTTTGGCACGTCCAACCGTTGCGGAGGTCTGATGAGATACCGTGCAATCCGAAACGCAATCCTCCTTCTTCTTGTTTCCACTGCGCTAGCCGCCGCTCAAGACCTGGCATCCTTTGAAAAGCGCACCACCGTCAAGAAACTGGCGAACGGTCTCACGGTGGTGATCTACGAGCGCCCGGAGGCCCCGGTCTTCTCTTTCTTTACCCACGTCGATGCCGGCTCGGTGCAGGACCCACTAGGCAAAACCGGCTTGGCGCACATGTTCGAGCACATGGCCTTTAAGGGCACTGACAAGATTGGCACAACGAATTATTCTGCCGAGAAGGTTGCGCTGGAAAAGGTCGAGAAGGCATACGCCGCCTACATTGCGGAGCGCGACAAAACTGTGGGCAGGGACGACAAGAAAGTAAAAGAGCTGGAGAAAGCCTGGAAAGATGCCGTTGCTGAGGCGAACAAGTACGTCAAGCCCAACGAGTTTGGTGAGATCGTGGAGCGTGAAGGCGGTGAAGGAATGAACGCCTTCACCAACGACGATGAGACTGGGTATCACTACGCCTTTCCTTCAAACCGGGTGGAGCTTTGGGCATATCTGGAATCCGAGCGCTTTCTGCACCCGGTCATGCGGCAGTTTTACGACGAACGCAATGTAGTCATAGAAGAGCGGCGCATGCGCACTGATAGCAGGCCCATCGGGCGACTGGTGGAGCAGTTCATCGCCTCGGCTTTCGAGGCGCATCCCTACCACCGGCCCACGATCGGTTGGATTTCGGACCTGAATTCCTTTTCAGCGACAGACGCACAGCGTTTTTTTGATACCTACTACATACCGTCCAATATGGTGGTGGCGGTCGTCGGCGATGTGAAGGCAACTGAGGTGATGCCCATCATTGAAAAATATTTTGGACGCTTGCAGTCTCCTCCAACACCGGACGAACGCACCACGCTTGAGCCGCCACAGAACTCTGAACGGCGAGTTGTGCTGCACGAGGCTTCTCAACCCTTTTATATCGAGGGTTATCATCGGCCGGACTATCACGATAAAGACGATGCTGTGTATGACGCGATTGCTGATTTAATGTCGGAAGGCCGGACCTCTCGCCTTTATCGCGCCCTGGTCCGCGACAAAAAGATCGCGTCCTTCGCCGCCGGTTTCACGGGATTTCCCGGCAACAAGTACGCCCATCTTTTCGCTTTCTATGCCACTCCGCTGCCTGGCCATTCGCCGCAGGAAGTAGGAGATGCCATTCACTCCGAAATTGAACGAATCAAAAAAGAAGACATCAGTGATGAGGAACTGAAAATGATCAAGACCCGCGCGAAGGCCAATCTGATTCGTGGACTGGCCGACAATCAAGGCCTGGCCTTGCAGTTGGGTATCTACCAATCGCGCTACGGCGACTGGCGCGAATTGTTCCGCCAGGTCGATAACATCGACAAGGTAACAAAAGCAGACATACGACGGGTCGCGAATGGAACCTTTGTCCTCACGAATAGGACCGTAGGCGTGATCGAGAATGTATCCCGGGCCTCAGCAGCCCAGCCGCAAGGGGGCCAGCAATGAAGCGGAATACGCTGCCTCTCCTGTTGCTGGCAATGATATTCGCGGCTGTCCCTCGCGCCGCCGCACAAGCGGCCGACTGGCAGCAAATTAAGATTCCTCCGTTGCCCGCTTTCCATCCACCAGAACCCAAGCGGGTCCCGCTGCCCAATGGCATGGTGATTTTTCTTCAGGAAGATCACGAACTGCCTCTCATTGATGGAGTGATTCGCATTCGCGGCGGGTCGAGAATCGAGCCCGCAAGCAAGGTTGGCCTGGTTGATCTTTACGGCGAAGTCTGGCGTACGGGTGGAACTAAGACGCAGACCGGGGATCAGCTCGACGACTTTCTAGAAATCCGGGCGGCGAAGGTTGAGACTAGCGGAAGCGTCGATTCGACCAGTATTGGCTGGTCTTGCTTGAAGGGCGATTTCGAAGACGTCTTCAAACTTGTTCTGGACTTGCTCGGCGAACCAGAATTTCGGGCGGAAAAACTTGATCTTGCACAGAAGGGAGCTTTTGACGCCATTTCGCGCCGCAATGACGAGATTGGTGGAATCGCAGCGCGGGAATCCAGAAAGCTCGCCTATGGCGCGAACAATCCCTATGCTCGCGAAGCGGAGTACGCCACCATCGCGGCGGTTACGCGGGAAGATTTGGTGAGTTGGCATCGCAGTTACGTTCACCCTAACAACCTCATTCTCGGCGTGACCGGCGATTTCGATTCAACGGCCATGGAAGCAAAGTTGAAACAGGTGTTCGGATCGTGGCCTAAGGGCCCCCCCTTGCATGAACCCGAAATCCAGTTTCAACCCGCAAAGCCAGCTTATTACCTGGTGGACAAGAAAGACGTGAACCAGAGCGCCGTACGCATGCTGCAACTCGGCACCACGCGCAAGAATCCCGATTACTATGCGATTGAAGTCTTCAACGAGGCCTTCGGAGGAGGATTCTCATCGCGCCTGTTCAGTGATATCCGTTCCGGCAAGGGACTCGCGTATGCCGTAGGCGGTGGCATTGGTACTGCGTTTGACCACCCTGGCGTTCTCCGCTTCTCAATCGGCACCAAAAGCCAAAGTACGGTGGAATCGATTCAAGCGATTTATCAAGAAATTGATGACCTATCCAAGAAACCTATTACCGAAAACGAGATCAAGCGTTCTAAGGATTCCATCCTGAATTCGTTTATCTTCAATTTCGATACTCCGGAAAAAGTCCTTCGGGAACGCATGGCTTATGAGTTCTATGGATATCCTCTTGATTTTCTGGAACGCTATCGCGCCGGCGTGGAGAAGGTCACGACAACCGATGTTGCACGCGTTGCTGCCAAGTACATTCATAAAGATCAGTTGGCCGTGCTGGTAGTGGGAAACACATCTGAGTTCGATAAACCGCTCTCCACTCTCGGCCCGGTAACACCGGTGGACATTACAATTCCGCCTCCGCCGGAGGAGAAGTCCACGCGGCCGGGAAACTAAATTGTGGGGACGTTAGAAGATTTTCTCTCGCATCGCGAGGCGAGGAACACCAGCCGGAAGCGCTTCCAAGACGATGCTGATTCGCGTTTCGCGAAGCTTGTAACCTGCGTTAGGCATCCATTCAGCGATAATTCACATTGAGCAGGATCTTACGACCGGCATCGTCTCGCGCCGTAATTTCCACCGATTTCCCCACCGGCAAAGCATTTCTCAGATCTCCCTCGAATGCCATCAATCGGGAGGCGGTGCCGCCGTCAGACAACATCACAATCGATGTATTTCGTTGACCGACGTGCGACTCGAAGAACTCAACACTTTCCACTCGTCCTCTCTCTAAAACCGCTTCATTGGACGCGATAGAGGACCGAGAGTTGGACGCCGATGAACTTGCCGCTTTGCCAGATTTTCCGGCGCCCAATTTTCGGTTACGCAATTCGATCAGCACGTTTATCCCAAAGCTGGCAGAGATCGCCAGTAGGATGAGCGACATGAAAAGATTATCTACAGTGATGGCCAAGCCTTGAGAGAAGATCCAGGCCACACCGAGCAGTGGAATGATCGCTAAAAGTATGCAGACGATGAGCATAGGTTTTAAGTTTCGGTAATACATTCGCGGCTACCGGAATGCCGGTCACGCCAACCAGTCTCAGGGTACTGGGGATTACCGCTTACGGCAATAGAGTAGCAAAACAGCTGTCGTTAGCACATGATATGTCCGGTTGTGATAGCACGTGATCTGTCCGCTTTTCTGGCGGTGAGGGTAAGAGAACATGGCAGGCATGTTCTCTTACCCGAAGGCCGCGATGGTCCTTGCCAACCTTGGTGCCATCCGATCCGACCTTTCCGCCGACTTAGACTGCCAGCACCCCAAACATGTTTGTCTGAGAAGGTCAGGCGGGTTTGACTGCATGTGTCCGACTGTTACATGGGTCTGACTGTTGCATTGACCAACGTCGTTCGCGGACCTAACATTCTCCTCGCCGATGACCGCCCCCTTCCAACTCGTCGGCCAGGTACTTGGCCACTATCGCATCATTGAGCAAATTGGTGCCGGTGGCATGGGTATTGTTTACCGTGCCCACGATGAGCAACTCGACCGCGACGTCGCTCTCAAAGTTCTTTTTGCCGGCATGCTGGCTGATGAGAGTGCACGCAAGCGATTCCGCAAGGAGGCGCTCGCACTCGCCAAGCTGAACCACCCTAACATCGAAACCGTCTTTGAGTTTGGCAACCAAGATGGCGTGGACTTTTTGGTGACCGAATACATACCGGGAACCACGCTGGATACCAACCTGGCAACTGGAGCGCTAACGGAAGCGGAAATCGTGCGACTGGGAACCCAGTTAGCTGAAGGCCTAGTCGCGGCCCACGAGCACGGGGTAATTCACCGCGACCTCAAACCGGGCAATTTGCGTCTGACGCCCGACGGTCGGTTGAAGATTCTGGACTTCGGGTTGGCGCAGTTAATGCAACCGCAAGGCGAAGTAGATCTCACTGTGAGCCTCGCTCAATCACAGGAGGTGCGGGGCACCCTACCGTACATCGCACCCGAGCAACTGCGCGGAGAGAGATGTGACGCCCGCAGCGACATCTGGGGAATAGGGGCGGTGCTGTACGAGATGGCCACCCGTCGGCGCCCCTTTCCCCAGCCTCAGACTGCCGAGTTGATTGGGGCCATCTTGCACCAGGCAGTGACGCCGGTAAGCGTACACAATCGCCACATCACACCCGCGTTCGAAAGCGTCGTGATGAAGGCGCTCGACAAGAAACCGGAGAAGCGTTATCAGTCGGCCAGGGAGCTACTGGTTACGCTCCAAGGTATAACCGCGGGCGTCGGACCGGTGGCAAGGGCTCCCCTCCGGTGGTCCGCCACTGCCCTCGGGCTGTCAATTATCCTTCTGATCGGGTTGACTCTCGGCCTGAATCTTCGCGGGTGGCGCGACCGGCTGCTGGGAAGAAATAGTTCAAGCAGAGCAAGTGTGCCGGCCAGAGGACGTCGTTCGGTGGCCGTACTTGGTTTCAAGAATCTATCGGGACGGCCCGATGAGGCGTGGCTCTCCACCGCTCTTTCAGAAATGCTCACCACTGAATTGGCGGTGGGCGAAAATCTCCGTACGGTTTCGGGTGAAAATGTGGCGCGCACCAGGGTTGAGCTCTCGCTGCCAGAGGCGGACAGTTACGCTCCGGACACGCTGGCTCGAATTCGTAAAAACCTTGGCGCAGATTTCGTGGTGATCGGCTCGTTTTACAACGGGGGAAAAGACGCTGGCGGGCAGGTACGTCTGGACCTGCGGCTGCAGGATGCAGTCGCAGGAGAGACGATTGCCTCCGTTTCGCAAATGGGAACGGAAAGCAGTCTTCTCGATCTGGTGGCACGTACTGGCGAGAGTCTTCGCCAGAAACTCGGTATAGGTGAAGTTTCAACCTCGGAAAGCGCCGGTCTGCGAGCCTCCCTTCCATCAGATACTGAGGTTGCGCGACTTTATTCGCAAGGGCTGGTGAAGCTGCGTGTCTTCGATGCGCTGGCGGCGCGAGAGCTTCTCGAGAAGGCGGTCGCGGCGGATCCCCACTACGCCCTGGCGCATTCGGCGCTTGCGGCAGCCTGGTCTGACCTGGGTTTTGATGCCAAGGCACAAGGGGAGGCCAAGAAGGCTTTCGACCTGTCCGCAAAACTATCGCGCGAGGAGCGCCTGTCAGTCGAGGGGAGCTATCACCAGTTCGCCAACCAGTGGGACAAAGCAGCCGAGGTCTATCTCAAGTTGTGGGAGTCCTTCCCGGATAATCTGGACTACGCCCTGAGGCTGATGGCCGCGCAAGTTTCCGGAGGTCGCGGGAAGGAAGCTCTCAGCACTCTGGTAGCGTTGCGGAACCTGCCCGGTCCCGCCCGTGAGGATCCGCGCATTGACCTGGCGGAAGGCAGCATTGCGGAATCCCTCGGCGATTTCAAGCGTGAACTGCAAGCTGCCTCGAACGCCGTCGAAAAGGGCGAAAGGCATGAGGCTCGCCTTCTCGTGGCGCGAGCGCTGATCGAGCAAGGCTGGGCGTTCGACCGGCTAGGAGAATTGCAGAAGTCGGCCGACCCACTGGCGAAAGCAAGAAGTCTTTTCGCTGCGGCGGGCGATACCCAGGGCGTGGCATCGACCCAGTACACCACCGCAGGCGTGCTCTACGACAAGGGAGATTTCAACGGCGCCAAGAAAATGTACGAAGACTCGCTTGCCCTGTTTCGCCAAAGTGGCAATCGCAAAGGGATGGCCAAAGCCATCAACGCCATTGCCAACGTGCTTTATGACCAGGGGAATCTGGCCGCTGCAAAAAAGACGTATGAGCAGGCGCTGCCACTGCAGCGGGAAATTGCATCGAAGAGCGGCCTCGCCGGGGTGCTGGGAAACTTGGGCAATGTGCTCGATGGCCAAGGAGATCTTGCGGGCGCCAGAAAAATGCACGAGGAGGCGCTCGAGTATTTCGCCGAGGTAGGAGACAAGAGAGGAATGGCCTCCACCATGGGCAACCTGGGCCTCCTGCTCTACGAGATGGGCGGACTGGAGGAATCGAAGAAGATGTACGAGCAGGCGCTCAACATTACCCAGGAAACCGGCTATAAGCGGGGCATGGCGTTCGAGCTCGCGGGATTGAGCGAAACGCTTTCGGCGCAAGGCGATCTGGTGGCGGCCCGCATGAAAGGAGAGGAGGCGCTGGCCATCCGAACCGAGATTGGTGAGCAATGGACCACCGCCGCGAGTCGCGCTAGCCTGGCTGCTCTGTCACTGGACGAAGGACAACCCGCAGCAGCGGAGGCCCTGGCCCGGCAGGCCGCCGGGGAGTTCGGTAAGCTGAAGTCGGAGGAAAATGTAGCGGTAACTGATTCGGTGCTGGCGCGCTCACTTTTGGAGCAGGGCAAGACCAGCGAAGCGCAGAAAGTAATCCAAACCGCGCAAGAGCTGTCCGCACGCAGCGGAGTGATTCCAGTGCATTTCGAAGTGGATATTGCCGCGGCGCGTATCCGCGCGGCTGCGGCCAATCATTCCCGTCAGGACGAAACCGAGGCTGCCAAACGGAGTCTTGAGGCTGTGCTCGTCAAGGCCAGCAGGCATGGCTATCTTGGCTATGAGTTTCAGTCGCGGTTGGCGCTGGGCGAAATCGAGATGAAATCAGGCAAAACAACCGCCGGCCGCGCCCGCCTGCAAGCACTGGAACGTGACGCCAAGGCCAAAGGCTTCCTCCTCATCGCCCGCCGGGCTGCCGCGACGAAGCACTGAACCGAAAACCCGCCTTAGCCGCGTATCAAGACTTCCTTTTGGAAGGACGCTGATTCAGACACTCCCGTCCAAACGCGAATTACGCAACCTGAAGTGGTGTGCTGGAGTTTTCGGTGGCGGAAACTGGCTTTTGTTAGGTGCTCTAAGTCCTTTCAGGCTCGCCAGTCAGCGATTTCCTTTAGACCTTCACCTCGAGTGTGCTCAAAGAGCCGGACGCGATGTCGCGAATGTTCAAATTCGTGAATATCTGCCCAGACTTCAGCCTGCCAGGACTGCTCATGAGTTGAGGATTCACCACAAGTCGCACATCGGGTGTGCAGATTCTTGCTGTCCTTTACCAGTGCGATTGTTTCGGGCAGCTCAATGAAAATGCAGCGCACTTCTTGGATTTCCTCGTGCTCATCGATGATGTGCTCGTAACGCAGTAGGTAGCAAAAGCCCAGCTTTTTGGCCTCAGTTTCTGCTTCTGCACGGGTGTGGAATGGTCCATACTCCGCGCGTAACTGCTCGGTCGAGTCACAGGCCATCCAAAAAGTCTCCTTGTAAGCCATACCTACCTCGTCGCGTGGGCTGGGACCCGGCTCGTCGAGACAGAGACGTCCAGTGATCCTGGGACAACACTGCGGAACGTGCAATTCAAATGCCTGAGACCAGACCCACGAAGGCTTTGCGGTACAGCAGGTTGGTGCTACTGAAAATCAAGCAAACCCTTTGAAACGCAAGATTTTGCAGAATTTTCCCGCGTTTGATGCTTTCTAACCTCTATTGCGCGGCAGAGACGAAAGTGAATGGGTCTACGTGGGAGCTCGTGTCGTTCGGGTTTGAAGGCGGATGGAGGCAGGTCTCCAATGCAGCAGTGAGATATAAGTGTTGCACCGGCTTCGTCAGGTAGGCTTGCGCGCCAAGCGATCTCGCTTGCTGGACTTTTTCCGGATCACCTAAGGCGGAACACATGATCACCTTCAGCCCAGGACGAAGCTTCAATAGATACTTGAGCGTCTGCATACCATCCAAGTGAGGCATCTGCAGGTCCAACAAGACAACGTCCGGGATGAACCCGTCACGTATCCGACGCAGAGCCTCCAGGCCATTGTTGGCAGCGTGAACCCTATAAGAATAGAGCTCCAGCACGGTGCGAAAATACTTGAGCATGGCGGGAGAATCATCCACCAACAGAATGGTGGGGGCAATCGTACAAATTCGCATTGCCAACATAGAATTCGGCACGGTTTTCGATTACCCCCTCAAACACGAATGGCGGGCTTGCAACTTATCCCCACGTTCACCGTCAGATTGCCAAGTTCAGCTTTCATTACCCAAAACCTGTACTGGCTGCATGCTGCTTTTGTCGGCCGCCTGGCGTAAGAGATATGGGAACTCCAAGACGCTAAATTCGATGGGAAGTGCAACCCGTTGCAAACATTCTGGCTCTTCCCATTCAAATCGGGCGACCATGCGCGGCAACAAGAAACACGAACAGACATCCGGGTGATTGCCTTCTCGCCACTACTCTCAACACCGCCTGCCGTCAAGTGGATTCTCGAGCCCAAACAGCATGACTGCTCAAAGACATGCGGCGCATCCACAGGCTTATGCTGTGAATTGGTGCAACCTAACAGTGGCGCACTCCGAGGCTTCGTCAAGTCTCCGTTATAGAGGCTTTAATCGCCACCAGAACTCTTAACCTAAGCCAAGAGTTCAG
>Ga0209802_1000430_pt1 | contig 32122 bp, 21 predicted proteins | sample GraSoiAngelo_129_FD_185886 | JGI IMG/M metagenome (GOLD analysis project Ga0209802, IMG submission 185886) | Grasslands soil microbial communities from the Angelo Coastal Reserve, California, USA - 14_0927_12_40cm (SPAdes) (version 2) | ecosystem: Environmental > Terrestrial > Soil > Grasslands ... | reverse complement strand
CGCCCAAAACGCGCCAAAAGACGGCGCTGGGCTCCACTCCGTCCGAGGCCATGGAGGCTCTTACATGAAGTTCAGGGGTGGGGAATTTTCGACCGGTACAACGGGGAATTTTCAACCGGAATTGACAAAACCTTCAATCTTGCAGTTGAAGTCGACGTTCCTTTCGTCGCCCGCGATGGTGGATCGCCAGAGGGGGTCTTCTTAGGGAAGTAGAAAATGGCGGCCGTAACCAAGACTCCTTTTTCATCGCGTTCGTATCGAACATGGCTGGGAGGGAGCTTCCGCTTGGATTTTCTCGACTCAAGGAAAGCGTTGGCCTCGAAGAACTTTTCGTCATGGCGAACAAAGGGAGCCATATCCTGCGACTGAACAACTATTTGATACTCGTCCTGGGGCTCCGCAGCGTATTTGTCGACGTCCAAGTCCTTCTTAGGTCCGTGAAGAACGGCTTTCCGGACGGAAGCAGCACGCATGACACGGGAAGAAGCCCAATAAATATTGACGTTAAAGTCGCCTCCAACGGAGGTCTCGCTGGGACGCTCGAGTTCCTTGGCAGATTCCTGCCCGAGCGTCGGAGCTGCGGAATACTTTGCGGCTTGTCGGACGAAGTTTGCGTGGGTTGCTGGCTGAGGGCGACGTGGGAGGTCGCCAAGATGCAGAACAAGATGAGGGCAAGCAAAGGAGGCAACAAAGGTCGGCGGTACGCGAGAGCGGCTTATTTTGTAACCGCTCCGGGAGGAGGCTCGTCCACTTGGAGGATTTGATCTGCGCGCACGTTTTTGAGGGCTTGCGTGACGCCGCTGGGCCAGCGGATTTCGATGGATTGGGCGAGGGATTCGGCGCCGAGGCCAAAGTGGACACGCTTGTCGCTAGACGATAAATAACTGGCGGCAGTGGAAACGGTGACGAATTGTGGGCCAGTTGCAGTGACGAGTTTGACTTCGGCACCAATGGCGTCGCGGTTGCTGTTGTGGCCTACAAGCTTCAGGGTGAGCCAGTGATTTTGCGTGGGAGTCTCGTTGTGAAGGACATGGACTGGCCCATCGTTGGTGGTGACCACGGCGTCGAGGCGGCCGTCGTTATCGATATCACCAATCGCCATGCCGCGACCCAGCCAGGGTTCGCGAAAGAGGGCGCCTGAGTCGGCGGAGACGTCGACGAAATTCTTCCCGTTATTGCGAAGTAGAAGCATGGGTTCGCGATAGCGGAGATTGGGATAGTTGATTTCAATGGTGTCCAGGTCGTGGCCCTGGGCGATGAGGAGATCCTTCCAGCCGTCGTTGTCGTAGTCGAAGAAGCGCACGCCCCATCCGGAGTGCGTCATGGTGCTGCGGGCGAGACCAGAGGCGAAGCTAGCATACGTAAAAGTGCCGTCGCCATTATTTTGATAGAGCGCGTAGCGCTGGTTGGCGAGATCGGTGATCACCAGGTCGGGCAAGCCGTCGTTATTATAGTCGGCGAAATCGACGCCCATGCCAGCGTAGGTGCGGCCGTCGCCGTCAACGGCGACTTGCGAGAGGAGACTGACTTCCTCGAAGGTACCGTCGCCTTTGTTATGGTAGAGAAATTCGACCATGGAGTCGTTGGCGACGAAAAGGTCAATGTGGCCGTCACGATCGTAATCCGCAAGCGCGATGCCCAAACCTTTTCCAGGTTTCGAGAGGCCGATTTTTTGTGAGACTTCAGTGAAGTGGCCATTGCCGTCGTTATGGTAGACGAGCGGAGCAATGGGCTGAAAGATGTCCGGATGGCAGTAGGAACGATAGCCCTCTTTGTGTTCCCCACACCAGATGTCATCAAAATCCCACTGAACGTAGCGCAGGACGACAAGATCCAGAAGACCGTCGTTATCGAGATCAACCCAGGCGGCGCTGGTCGACCAGCCGCCCCCTGCGGCGCCCGCTTTTTCCGTGACGTCGGTGAACGTGCCGTCGCCATTGTTGTGGTAGAGCTTGTTGCCCCCGAGCGCGGTGACGTATAAATCTTCGAAGCCATCGTTGTCGTAGTCGCCGACGGCAACACCCATGCAGTAGCTGGTGCCTTGAAGGCCGGCTTTTTCGGTGACGTCTTGAAACGTACCGTCGGGCTTCTGGTGGTAGAGACGGTTCCAATGATTTGGGCCGGTTTTCTGAGGGATCGTACCCTTGGGAGTCGGGTCGAGGAGGGGAGCGCCGTTCACCAGGAAGAGGTCCAGACGACCGTCGTTGTCATAGTCGAAGAGGGCAGCCCCCGCGCCCATGGTCTCCGGCAAGTAGTGTTTGGGGGTGTGGGAAGAGATGTAATTGAAGCGAACGCCGAGTGCGGAAGTGACATCGGAGAACTTGCCGGGGGGTGGCTTCTGCGGATCGACGGGATGCGTGGCTTGCCGGGCAAATACAGCCCCGACAATTACCGCAAAGAGGGAAAGGCCCAAGAGAGTGCGCATGCTTGATTCATATTACCGCAAGAGGGAGGAAGGACTGTCTCCAGAGGGGATTCCAGCTCCCGGAGAAGGGGAATGACGACAGATATCCTTAGACAGTTGAACAGGTTAGGTGGGAAGGTCGAAATGAAATGGAAGTGAATTGACATCTTCCAAGCACTTGAGAAGAGTAAGTTACTAGACGCGGACAACCGAGGGGTGGGTTCGGACAGAGCGCGGGGAAAGTCCTAGAAATCGAGTTCCTTTTCAGTTGGGTCGTGGGGAGAGTGTACATGGAGCCGGGACTCTGCAAGTGACCTTCTTGGGAAAAAACAAGTCCAAAACAGGTGCCAAAAGCCATGAAAAAGATCGCTGGAGCATCAATTGTTGCCTTGCTTTTCTTCGGAGAAGCCGGTTTTGCACAGAAAACCGAGGCGCCGGATCCTTACAAGCCGATCCTCGAAAGGCTCAATTCGTTGCAGACAGTCCAGTTGCCGGAGTGGCGCTATCACGCGGACATGCCGCACCCGGAAGGCCCCGCCGTGAACGATGCAGACTGGCCCGTCGTAAAGCTTCGGGAAGAATGGAAGACCGGCCCACGGGTGCTACGGCGGACGATCGAAATCCCGGAAAAGATCAATGGCTACGCCGTCCGTGGCGAGCGAGTGAAGCTGAACCTGCGTATCGGCAGCAACGACTCGAGCACCATCACTGCATTTTCCAACGGCTCGCTCGTGGAGCGTGGCGACGAAGACACACAGCAGCCTATCTTGTTGGCCGAAAACGTGCAGCCCGGACAGAAATTCCTTGTTGCTGTTCGCGTGGATTGTGCCGATGGGGGCACTCAGTTCTACCAGAGTGAGTTGAAGCTGGAAGCCGTGCCGAACCGGCCCGATCCGGCCATCTTGCGTGAGGAAATCCTTTCGGCGAGGCCAATGATTGCCGCCTTCCCCGAAGGTAAAACGGAGCGTGAGGCACTGCTCGATGCGAGCGTAAAGGCCATCGACTTCACCGCTCTGGACCGCGGCGACCAAGCAGCTTTCGATGCGTCTTTGCAACAAGCGCACGCAAGATTGAAAATTCTTGATCCCTGGCTTAAGCAATTCACGATTCGCGCGGTGGGCAATTCTCACATTGACATGGCCTGGCTGTGGCCGTGGACGGAAACTGTGGAAGTCGTTCGGAATACTTTCCGCAGCGTACTGGACCTGATGCGCGAATATCCGGACTTCAAGTTCACCATGGCGCATGCATGCACCGTTCTATTCCTCATGTGGTATTTATCCTATTGGTTGTATCGGCGTAACATCTTTTTGAAGCTCTGAACCTGCGAGGCGCCTCGTCATTGCATCCATCGACTACGCCCCAAAAACTTCCGATCGCTCGCCACTGTTTAGGCAAAAGAGATATTTGCTAACCGCTTTCTAATCAAGCTGAGGTGATCAAATGAAGCAGCCGTTAGTTCTTAAATCGTCGGCGGCGTCGATTGTTTTTCTGACACTTCTTATGAGCTCGTTCAACTATGGCTATCTACTGACGGCAGAGGAGGCGACATCAGCCTCACAGGGTTTGCGCGTCACAGTTAGTCCTGCAACGGGTGACTATGCCATCGGACAACGCGGCACGGCTTCGGACGGGTTGAACGCTACCGTTGCCGCGAAGGTAGATGGACACTGGATTCACGCGCGCGATTATGGTTCGTTGATTCGTGTGCTCCATCACGCGCGGACTTGGTCTCCCCCGCTGATGGGCTGGTGGAGCTGGACCGCCTATTATTTCGGGCTCAACGAAGGGATCGCATTAACGAACGCACACTGGCTGGCTCAACATTTGAAGCCGCTGGGATACCAGTTCTTCCACATTGATGAAGGGTATCAGTACGCCCGAGGCGAGTACGTTACTCCGGATTCCACACTCTTCCCGAGTGGCATGGCTGCGCTAGAACGAAAGGTTCGCGGAGAAGGTCTGGTTCCCGGCGTATGGACCGCGCCTTTCCAGGTCTCGGACCGCTCCTGGATATATAAGAATCATCTCGGCTGGCTGGTGCACAATGCGAAAGGGGATCCGATACGCATTGGGCAAGTCCACGGCGCGGACCGGTTATTTGTCCTCGATACGACGAATCCCGAGGCTCAGGAATATTTGCGCAGGACTTACTCGACGCTGGTGAACGAATGGAATATTGGGTATATCAAGCTGGACTTCATGGAAGATACAGCCGTCGAAGGTTTCTTTTACAGGCCCAATACTACAGCCCTCGAAGCTCAAACAATTGGTTTACAAATCATTCGGCAAGCTGTCGGTGAGCAAGTGCTCCTAGACAAAGATGGAAGCCCGATGCTCAATCCTGTCGGCATTGTTGACACCGGGCGCATTTCTCTGGACACTGGCCATACTTTCGAGGCCACGAGAGATGCCGCTCCTGGAATTGCGGCAAGGTACTACATGAACCGCAATTTCTTTGTCAGTGACCCCGATGCTTTTTGCGTTTCCACGCAGGTTGTGGCGGATCAGCCCTGGCATGGGGGCAAAGTTCCCCTCACTCTTGACGAGGCCAAGGCTTCCATCGCCCTTTCCGCGGTTTCAGGAGGAATGTACGAAATCGGTGACGACCTGCCTGCTCCCGGCGCAGATCCGGAACGACTGGCCCTGGTTCAGAATCAAGATTTGATCGAGATGATAAAACTAGGCCGGGCCTCGAAGCCTCTCGACCTCATGAGTTATTCGGCAGAGGATAATCAGCCAAGTGTTTTTTGGGTGGAGGAGGACCATCGCCAGGGCATACTGACGATCTTCAATTGGACTGACCAAGGTCATTCGCGCTCCGTCAAGTTCTCAAGCCTTGGCTTACCCACTTCGGGTCGGTACGCAGTCTCAGATGTGTTCGATGGCAAAACGGTGGCAACTCCAGATCCGAACTCTGTCGTTGTGGACGTGCCTCCCCATTCGGCTCGCGTACTCAAACTCGTAAACACGAGTATCTCCGAGCGGCGACCGGCTATCAAAGTGGAGCATCTGCCGAGCGTTAAGACAGGAGCTGCCGCAACCTTTCGTGCCCAGCGGGCAACTCCCGACGACGTCGTAGTTACATATCGGTGGAGTTTTGGGGACGGTGTCACCCTGGAGGGCCCGGAGGTTTCTCATGCCTATACAAAGCCGGGCGCATACCAAGTGGTCGTAACTGCAATCGGCTTGGCCGGAATCTCGACAGAAGAAAGCTTCCGCCTCACGGTATCAGGTTTAGTCTCAACTAGGTTTGACCCTGCAGAAAAAAGACGCTCTCAGCTGCCTAACTAAACGTGACCGTAGAGGCTTCCACGGGCGGATCGACGTGACGGTTCCCGTTTGCGCTGCTAGGCTATGCCCCTGATGGGTAGTCGAGAATTGCTTCCGCCTTTGGATCCCAATAGATCTTTTTTCCAGACCAATAGGCGCGCGCGGCCATCATGCAGGCTACGGAGTGTGAGAATCCGTTGTGGACGGTGGCGTTCGGTTGCGTCCGGCTGCGCAGGCAATCCAGCCAGTTGATCATGTGCGAGGGATCTTCGTCCCCTATTCCCATGGGCGGAAGTGTCTTGTCCCCGGGCAGCAAGATGTCTTTGACGGCACGCTGTTTGTCAACATTGGTGTCGTCTTCATGATTTCCCTTCTCTTCCACCATTTGCCAGCGCGGGCTTCCTTCGCCGCCGTGATTAATCATTGTGGCTTTCTTTCCCATGATCCGCGTGAAACTGGGCGCATCATTTCCGAAACTCGTCGCGTAGCTCGCCAGGAAACCCTTCGGATAAGTGAAGAGCGCATGGAAGGTATCGGGATTCTCCCGGCCATCATGCCAGGCAAAAATACCGCCATTCGTCACGACCGACTCTGGAAACCTCTCATCCATAAAGTAATGACAGAGGTCAATGCCATGACTCATCCACTGGTCAGAGATGCCGCTGGAAAACTCCTTATAGAGACGAAATTCAAAGTAAAGCTGGGGATCAAACGGCCGGTGCGGCTTGTTCATCAGCCAGGCGCGCCAGTCCGTATCCTGTTCGCGAATCATCTTCACTTCGGGACGCCCGCGCCAGCGAGGCCCGTGATAGTTCCACTCAATTTCGTACTTGGAGACTTCGCCAAGAACATCGGAACGGATCACGTCGCGCACCGCAATCTGATATGGTTCGCTGCGGTGCTGAGTGCCAATCTGAACGACAAGGTTCCTCGCAACGACCGCATCGCGCGCCGCTTTGACCTCTTCGAGAACATTGCCCATGGGTTTTTCGCAATAGGCGTCTTTGCCCGCTTCGGCTGCCATTTTCAGGAGCGGTGAGTGCGAGTGCTCGGGCGTGGAAATCATCACCGCGTCCACGTCCTTCAGAGCCAGGAGTTCCTGCGGATGCTGGAACGCCCTAGGCGTTTTGCCGTAATACTCTTGGTTGGCAGCGGCCGCCTGCTCGAGATTGTGACTCCACAAGTCACAGACCGCCGTTACTTCCGCGCTTTTCGTGTCTTTGAGCAACGCTACTATGCCGTCGAGCTCCCTGCCGCGATTGCCGATACCGATGTGCCCCAGCGAGATCAGGTCGTTCGCTCCAACAATGCGCGTGTAGGACAGAGCCGTGGTGCTTAATGTCGCGCCTCCCGCCGCCACAACCACACCCTTCTGTAAAAACTGTCTTCGGTTGATCTTACTTTCTGACCTGTTCATCGGTTTCTCCTTGGGATTGAAGTTATTGGGAGCCATCTCGAAATGGAGCGCTGCGTCTTTGACGCCCGCAATGGTCGCACTCTGATAACGTGTACCGGCCACAGTCTCGTCGCGGAGACCAATCTCTAACTAATCAGTGATTCTACCGCTGTTTGTTATACCATCCCAAATGCAATCAACTAGTGTTTGGTGGCATACCGAACGGCACGGCAGCGCGGCGCAGAGCTACAGACCGACTGCCCAGGGCATTTCACTGCCATCGATGTCAAATCCATCGTCAGAACCAAAGGCTGTGATATAAAAATTCTTTCCAAGAACCAAGTACAGGGCACCTGTATGTTTGTCACCACGGAGGAAATCACACGTGATTGTTAGAGTTTTCGAAGACAAGCATTCTCTGAGCGAAGCGGCCGCTGAGCAAGCATCCGCTGCAGTGCGCCGTGCTGTCATCGTCGCTACGCGAGCATCCCAGTTGGATTTTATCGACGCGCTGACCAACGCTAAAAACAACGACTGGCAGCGAGTCGAGATGTTTCACCTTGATGAGTACGTGGGGCTGCCTATATCTCATCCGGCCATCTTTCGCAAATATCTTCTCGACCGGTTGATTCATAAGGTGGGGATCAAGCGATATCACTTTCTCGACGGCAGCGATCATCCTGCTGAAGTTGTCCGCCGGGTTGGCGAGGCCCTGTGATCAGCACCCGTGGACGTCGCTTTTTGCAGGCATCGGAGAAAACGGCCATCTGGTGTTCAACGACCCTCCAGCGGATTTCCAAGCCGAAGAGCCTTACCTCGTCGTCAATCCCGATGAAGCCTGCCGCCACCAACAGATGTATCACCTGCCTCAGGATCACTCGCGCATCAGCGATGCGGAGCGAAGCATGATTCTTGCCGAGACCCTGGGGAACGATCATCTCCAAAGGTCTTACCGATCCCGTTTGATTTTTCGTCACGGACTGGTTTCCCATCTACCTGGTCGCAAAGGGGATTCCACTCAAGAGCGGTTTGCTGGCTGTATGGGTTCCTTTTCTCGCGGCGGATTTGGGTATTTTTTTTGGCGGCGGCGTTTCGGTGAATTTGTACCTGATTGCACTTAGGCCGCTCACCGAAGCAAGGCACTTTTCCGATGCGCTCCAGGCGACCGGAACTCGTGCTTTCGACCCAATTGTCGTCGTCGCCGGGCTAATTCCATTCCTTGGGATGATCCTGGTCTTGATGCTCGTGCACAATACGCGCGCAACCGGTCAGGGAATGGTACGGCGCATTTGAACTGACAGTCGCCGCATGGCTTAGGTCAATTCGCTCTCGCGTAGCGCTGCAGAAAGGTCTCACGGTGCTGGCGGTCGCGAAAAGCTTCGGTGCCGCCCGCGCGTGTAGTGGAGAGCGCGGCCATTGCGCTGCCGTATTCAAGGCAGTCATCGAGATTGGCGCGGAGAATAAATTTGTGCAGGAAGCCGGCGTTAAAGCTGTCGCCCGCCCCAACGGTATCCACGGGCTGCACCGACAAGGGCGACGCATGAAATTGATCTTTGCCGCGCCTTGATATTGCGCCGGCCGGACCGCACTTGATCACAACAATAGGAACGAGCCGCGATAGCGCATCCAGGGCACTTTGCACATCGCCCGTGCCTGTGAGCTTGCATGCTTCTCGCTCGTTAGGCAAAAAGATGTCAACATTTTTCAGCACAGACTTGACATCATCGGCCCAGAGATCTTCCGGGTCGTCGTTGGTGTCGAGTGAAGTCGTGAGGCCTGACTTCTTCATTTGCAAAAAAAGGTCGGGGATGCTCGGGCGCAATGCCCGCAGAAGAAAAAAAGAGGAGAGATGAAAATGGGAGGCGCTGCGGAGATAGTTCAGGTCGAGGTGAGCAAATTGCAGGTCCAAAGTGGTGCCCAGATAGGTGAGTATCTGGCGCTGTCTGGCAAAAGGAACGATCACGGTGACACCGGTGGTCTTGCCTGAAAGAGTTTTGACGCCGGAGACATCAACGCCGCTCTCTAATAGCCGTTCAACACAGAATTTGCCGAGTGGATCGCTGCCGATACAGGAGGTGAAGCCAACGCGGCTTCCCAGGAGAGAAATGTTGTGGGCGAAGATTGCCGAAGAGCTGCCAAGCGTTATCGCAAAGTCGCTGGCCAGGTGTTCTCGTTCGGGTTCGAGCGTTGGAGGCAGGCCGTACAAAATCAAGTCGGCATTGAGCTCACCAACAACGCTTAAATCAAAACGCTTCACTCCGCTATCTCCTCATTCCTAGACGCGTTCAACGCGAACACTTTGCTCGATGCGCAAAACATCCTCTTGCTTAATGCGGGCCGGAAGCGTTGCTAGGCAATTAGCCGCGCCGCAGGCAACGGCAAGGGCCAGGCTGCGTTCAAAGGAAAGCCCCGTCGCGGCGGCGAACGCTAATCCCGCAAGAGCTGAGTCGCCACAGCCAACGGTCGATTTGGAATGCAATGGAGTAGTCCAAACATGAATCGCAGGCTCATCGTGTTGACGAATGCCGACGAGTCCGCGATCTCCAAGGCTAATGGCTGCCGATTTCGCGCCGCGATCAAGTAGCTTGCGGGCAGCGCGAGCCGCAGAGACGGGATCCTGTATCGCCATCTCCGTAACACTCTCGGCTTCTTCGCGATTTATTTTGACCAGGTCCGGACCGGCGGCCAGCGCTTTGGCCAGAGGTAAACCGCTGGAATCGATGAAGGCAAGACAGCCCGCGGAGTGGGCCAATTTCACCAGCGAAGCGCAGGCTTCTGCTGGAACACCTGGAGACTGGCTTCCCGAGATTATTGCAATTTTCTTAGTCGAAATCCGTTGAAACTCATCGGTACAAATCCGCTGAAACTCGCACCATTCAGGCTGCGCAATCATTCCTCCGGGCTCGAGGATTTCAGTCACGCCTCCACGAGTATCCACGATTTCGAGGTTGACGCGGGAGTCTTGAACCGTCAACACGGAGACGGCTTCGATTTGCAAATGGCGGAGTCCAGCGAGTAATTCGTTTCCTGTCGAGCCTCCGGAGAAACCGATCCATGTTGGATTTGCGCCCAGGCTTTGGAGTGCCATAGCCACGTGCGCGGCCTTGCCTCCTGGGGTTCGATGAACCTCTGAGGCACGATTGACGCGGCCTGGACGAAATTCGTCCAGCACGAGCCGGGTGTCGATGGCAGGATTCAGACTGACACAGAAGAAGGCGATGGCGTGATCACGTGAGTCTGCGGCTGGCTTACTCATCGGCAGGATATTTTTCCGACCAGGGCGTGGCGTGTTTGAGGTTCGCGTTGACGGCTCGAATATTTTGCACGCCATCGGTCTCCAGCCATTTTTGGATGGCCTCGGCTCCATCACGGGCAAAGACGCCGACGCCGTCCTTCCAAGTTGCGCGTCCACAAAGTACGCCGCAAAAATGCACACCGGCTTCGGAGGCTAGCTCAAGGGCTTCGTTGAAGACCCGATTGCTCACGCCCGCAGAGAGAAACAGAAAGGGCTTCCCGGTTACTTCCGCGGCGCGACGAAAAAGCTCCAGGGCGTCCGTGCGGCTGTGCACAAAAGTACCGTCCGAAGCTGACGAACCCTGAACGTAGGCCATGGTTACCGGCACTCCCACCTTCAAAACATCGACGCAATACCGAGGCTGAGAGAATTCCTGCATGGCACTGGTCAGGATACTGGGCTTGCAGCGCGCGAATACCGGGCTTCGCTCATCCACGCCGGCTTGATAGGGGACAATTTCAAGGAAGAATGGGGCGTCACAGCCGGCGCATTCCCGGCCAACACGTTCAACCCAAGCGCGTTTGCGATCCATGATTTCGGGTGTATCCGACAGAGCATAGTACAGCAAGACTTTGATGCAATGGGCGCCAGCCTCGACCAATCGGCGCACCGACCAGCCCTCCAGCAGCCGCGGAAGGCGGCCGGGAACGTTGGTATCGTACCCGCTTACTTCATAGGCCATCAGGAGGCCGGAGGATGCAGCCCGTTGACCGGCCGCGCGCAGACCGTATTCCGGTTCGAGAAGCACGGCGCTGGCATGTGGAGAAAGGGCGCGTACCACAATGGATTTGAATTCCTCAAGCTGTTCACGAGGGACCGCCTGTTTCTCGATTCTGAGTTCAGCCGAGAACAGGCTCCGCAGCGCATCACGCTGATCAATGGCCAGCGCACCAATGACCCCGCGGGAATCCGAGACGGATTCGAGTCTCTTGCGTTTGCCCGGCGACAACTTCACCTCGAATCCTCCGTTCGAAGGTTACTTGCGGTTCGCAGTTGTTGATTTGCAAAAAAGGGGCGAACCTGCGTCCGCCCCCTTTTGCTTATCTTAATTGTTTGCGTTTCCGCGGACTAGAACGTAAACCTGAGCCGCAGACGCACGGTGGATCAGAAGGTCAGCCGCAAGGCGAGTTGAATGACTCGCGGGTCGTGGCCCGGGTCGGTGATAATGCCAAATGTGCCGCAATCCACACACGTATCCGGATCGGCCAGCCCTGTCCGGTTGAAGACATTAAACATATCAGCCCGAAACTGAACCGCCACTCGCTCTGTAACTCGCGTGTTCTTCACAATCCCAAAATCCTCGCTAGTGTGGCCTGGTCCCCGAGTGTGCGGCAGGAAACCGGGAGAATTGCCAAAACGAAGAGCGAAAGAGTTGTCGGGTGACTGAGGTGGGGCCCCAAATGCAGCGGGATTCAGGTACTGCGTCCCGTTGACGATGTCCAGACCGTGCGTGGGCAAGGTCTGAGGGACTCCGGGGATAACATCTGCGCGCAATCCGGCAAAGGAGAAAAAGCCGGGAGAAAGCTGCGAGGTGATGACCAGCGGGTCGCCGGAGGAGTAGTTCTGGATTGCCGTAAGCTGCCACCCAGAAACCAGGCGGTCGAATGGCCCGGCAGTGTTTAGCCACCTCCTGCCATGTCCGAACGGCAACTCATAGATCCAGGTGAGTTTCAGAAACTGAGGGAAATCGAAGCTGGCGATCGCTTTCTCCGCCTTGCGGTTATAAAAGTCCTGAACCACCTGACTGCCAGAAGCGGAAAGGGCACTGTCCGTGTCCGTGAGAGTCTTGGACCAGGTGTAGGCGGCTATGAAGCTCAAGCCGTGCCGCATAGTTTTGCGAGCCATGAGCTGGAGAGAGTGGTAAGTGGAATTTCCCATGGTCGGATAGTTGTTGACCAGCCCCTGAAACTGAGGAAAAGGCTGGATGGCCGCCGCTACTGACGGGTCGTAGTTGTTGTTCTCAAAATCAGGATACGGCAGGCCTGTGATCCCAAACTGAGCGAGCATGGCCGCTGAATTCGGGAAGTGGGCAGTGTCGCAGTTGGTTAGTGCGCAGGCTAAATCCTCTGTCAAGTAGTCGCCCAAGCCTAGAAACTTTGCGGGCGCCTGGTTGAATGAAGAGCCGAAGTAGCCGTTCAAAAGACGCGTGCCCTTCGAACCCACATAGTCGGCCTGAAGCAGTATCTCGTAGGGCAGCAAATACTGAAATCCAGCACTCCAGTTTTGCACATACGGCTGTGCTGCAGCATTCCTGGGCATGAAGTCGATAAATTGTCCGTTAGCCGATGCCGGATCACGATTAGGCAGTGTTGGTCCCGTATACGGAGGAACACCTACCTGGGCCAGCGCTGGCAAAGGAGCCGACTTCAGGGTCGACAAATAGGTCGCTGGATCTTGGGGAAATCCAGTTGGAGACGATCCCTTGTTCAAATTCACAGCGCTGTTGAACCCGAAAAGGTTCAGGCTGCCAAAATTGTTTTCGATAGGAGGACCGTAGGAGATTCCGTAACCGCCACGAAAGACAAGGTTTTTGTAGACCTGGTAAGCAAGGCCGAGGCGCGGTCCGAACTCTTTGAAGTACCAGTCTTGGAAAGAATTGCGATGGATGCAAGTGGAGCAACTACCCAAGAAGACCAAGGCGCCCGGAATGTTGTCGGCACCGGGATTGGGCACTGTGGGATCGAAGCCGGATTCGCGGTTCAACACCTCTCTCTGGGGCACTGGAATCTCCCAGCGGAGCCCAAGATTGAGAGTTAGTTTGGGTGTGGCTTTAAAGTCGTCTTGAGCAAAAAAGGCATATACGCCAGCGCGATAGCCTGGCTCAGTAGTGTATATGGAGCGGCTGCCATGCTGGACGGCCCCCAGGATAAAGCTGGCAAAAGGATGGCCCGTGTCTGATGTGAATCCGGGAAGCGACGTCTCGCGATCCGTGAAGGAGAAATCGCCTGAGAGAGGACCGGGTTCAAAAGTGTTGTAACGGTAGCGACGGAATTCCCCGCCAAACTTCAGACTATGCTTGCCGCGCAAATAGGTAAACGTGTCCTGATAAACGTAACTCTCCGACGGGTCCACGTTCTTGCACCCAACGCCAAAAAGTGGAGCAACCGGAACGTGGCCGCTGAAGCGCATGGGCGGGAAACAGTCGTTGGGAATACCTGTAATTCCCAACTGTGGCGTGAATTTAGCGTTATCGGTGATGTTATTCTTGTTCTGAAATCTGTTGTATCCAACCGAGAATTCATTCACGCTGCGGCTGCTGATCGTCCATGCATGGGCGATGCGCACTTGCGGACCGCCCACAATCTGTCGCTTGACGGGGTTGATCGGTTGTCCGGGAAAAGGCAGGAAAGTCCCCCTACTGTTCCTGTTGTAGCGATCCCTGTGATTCCAAGTATAGGACGCCCACAGTTTTTGCTTACTGGTCAGAACGTGATCGATTTTGCCGGTATACGCATTCCGAGAGAGTATTGGGCAGCAGCCACTGAGTCTAAAGTTGTTATTTTTGTTTCCTGGCAGCGATGGGTCAGGAATCAGGGGGAGAAGAACGGAAGTGGCGTTGCTGAACTCCCCGGCGGGAATGACGTTAGATGGCGGGAGGGCCGGGTTTGACGGACCGCCGGAATTGAAGGGATCCCGAATAACTTTGGTTGCGTTGGCCGTTAGCCCCGTCACCGGATCGACCTGTCCGGCTGTCACGTTGCGAGTGGTTGTGGGATCGTAGATTTCGTTTTCAAAGACGGGGCGCCCCAGGGCGTCGAAGCAAGGCTGCGGATTTTTGGGGTCGGGTCCGCAGAAATCCTGCGTCCCCAGCCAGGAGCTGAAATCGCCTGCCTTCATGGCAGCCGTTGGCAGGGTCATTTTGCCGGCAAACTGAAAGCTTCGGAAGCGGTCACCCTCGTAGTTGAAGAAGAAGAAAGTGTGATCTTTTCTGATCGGGCCGCCTAATGTGCCGCCAAAATTGTTCTCTTTCTGATTGTCCTTGGGAGGACCAAACACACCTGTGGCGTTAAACACGGGGTTCTTGTTGTATTCAAAAAGCGACCCGTGAAAATCATTGGTTCCCGACTTATAAGTGAAATTGGCGATGCCTCCGCCCGTCTCGCCGAACTCCGCAGAGTAATTGGACGTCTGTACCTTGAACTCGCCAATCGCGTCTGTTCCAGGACTGAACTCATCCAGGCTGCCTCCGCTGAGGTCGTAACGCCCAATGGTGACGCCGTCTATGAGAATTTCATGGCTGAAGAGTTGGCCGCCGTTGATCGAGCCCGAAAAGGTATCGCCCGCGGTTCCCGGCAGGCTGGTAAAGATGAATGTCTGAAGCTGTCGTCCTCCATCACCAACTTCAATAGGCAGCGTCTCAAATTCCTGAGGGCTCACGGAAGAGCCCACTTCGGCACTGGAGGAAGTAAGTAAAGGCGTTTGAGAAGTGACTTCAACTACTTCCGATTGGATTCCAACTTGTAAGGTAAGGTCGACCGTAACTACCTGCGCGACCGGCACGAGGATTTTATCGGCTATTTGCGTTTTGAAGCCTTGTTTTTGCGCTTCCAGGCGGTATGTTCCAGGAAGCACCGCCACCCTGTAATACCCGGCGCTGCTGGTTGTGGCTGTCCACTTCACACCTGTCTCAACGTTGGTAATGGTGAGCGGGAGATCGGGAACTACCGCGCCGCTCGAATCCTGTACGGTACCTGTGATGGCTCCAAGATTACCTTGCCCAAGGACAGTGCCGGTCGCGGAAAGGAAGAAGGCCGCCAGTAAGACAACGCAAATCGAGGCAGTACTGCGCTTCAAAGGACACCTCCAGAAAAAACTCGGCAAGGGTGTAACACAGTGGGAAAGCAAACGCAACAAGAAATAAAATAAATAGGAGCCAAGAGAAAGCAGAAGAAAGTATTTGCAACACTCATACTTGCTTTTGCCATTTGACTCCCCACCGGAGGGACCCCTATACTTCGTCCAGCGGATGGGTGCATGACCCCGAAAGCTCGCCTTCTTACGGAACAGCGGCGCCGAAACGTGTTGGATTTAGTGGATCAGGACGGCCAGGTTACCGTTGCGGACCTGGTCAAACGTTTCTCTATTTCCGCAGTAACCGTTCGCACCGACCTCGACGCCCTCGCCTCTGTCGGGGCAGTGGTGCGTTCCCACGGCGGCGCCGTGCGTCGTCTGGAAGCTACTCAAGATTACCCACTTCGCATGAAGGAGACGATTCACCGAGACGAAAAAATCAGAATCGGAAGGGCAGCGGCGGAACTGGTACGGCCAGGCGAAACCATCATTCTCGATTCGGGGACAACGACCGCGGAGATTGCCCGGCATCTGAAAAGGGTGAAAACCCAATCCCTCACAGTCATCACGAACGCGCTGAACATCGCCGCCGAGCTTGCAGACTTGCCCAGCATCTCCTTGATCATGATCGGAGGATTGTTGCGCCCGATTTCCTGCTCATTCGTGGGACCGCAGGCAGAAGCGATGATGAATGAGTTTCACGCTGACCGGCTTTTCTTGGCGGTTGACGGTTTCGATCTCGTGGACGGCCCTTCTACCCCGGATGTACTCGAAGCCCAACTCAATAATGTGATGATCTGCTCGGCGCGAGAGGTGAACGTGGTCACGGACTTCAGCAAACTGGGTCGCAGGAGCGTTTCGAGGATAGGGCCCTTCGACACAATCCGGCGCCTGATTACTGATACCCGCGCGCCTCAGGAATTTACCGAAAGGCTTCGCAACCGAGGCATCGAAGTCATCGAGGTGTAGCTCCCCCTATAGCCAAACGGCTTAGGTGATAAGACATTCGCGTTTCCGGCGCAAGCAATGCTTCGTGGAGCGAAGCGTTGCCCTTCTGCGTATTTCCCAGCGCGATTTGCAAAACTCCTGCAGCATAGAGCCACCACCCCGGTGAGCTTCCGTTTCCCACGTTGGATTCAGCTTGGGACAAGGCTGCGTGGAGACACGGGCGCCACTTCGCTGGGTCATAGGCATTCAGCTTCCGAGCCGAGGCCCATGCCCAAACAATGTCCGAGGCGCTGGTCGCCTGAGCCGATCGACGATACCATTGGCGCGCTTCCTCCACTTGGCCGCACGTTAAAGACACTTCACCAAGCAGAAAGTTGCTTCTCGCCGAATTCAGGAATGGCAATAGCCCGTCTTGCGCGAATATCAAGTCAGGTATTGGAGCACCGAGGGACTTCGCAACGGTGAGAGCGTCTTTGCAGCGGTTTTCTCGCGCGAGTTTCAGCGCCCTTTGCAAGTTGATTTCAATCCACACTTGACGAACATTCGTGCCGCCTTCTTCCCGGCCAAAGAAGCGATTGCGGAATAAATCCAGGGCTGCGTCATAGTTTCCTTCCTCGGCGCGGTTCAGAGCAAGTTCATACACCAATGGGGTAGGCATACGGCTCAGGTCGGGATAACGCTCCAGCACTCTCACGCGCTCCGCTGGGGATCTTCCGAGCAATGTCATGGCGACCAGTGCGCCGGAATAATTCACGGTGTTTAGGGGATCGTTCGTTATTCCTTCTTCGAAGGCATTTAAGGCGGCTGCGAATTCGTGTTTTGCGTGGAGCAATGCCAGACCGGTGCTGGCCTCCAAAACCGGTATTTTGGGATTGATCTCTTGGGCGCGTTTCCATTCGGAGAGAGCTTGGTCCGTTTGTCCACGCGCGAAATGCCACGTTCCGAGCAGGTAGTGGGCTGATGCGTCTTTTGCATTTATCCGGATGGCGGCTCGGAGTGCACGCAGGTCTTCGATTCGGTTCGGGAAGATGTACAACGCGGAAAGGCGGGACCCGTGCAAGTAGTCATTTTGTGCGTCCTCGCCAAGCTTCTGGCGGCAATATCCACGAAAGTAGACAACCAAAGGATGGTTCTGGGGCAGGACGGAGCCGGGCTCGGACTGATCGGCCTTTGCGCGTGGATATTCTCGAGAGAGGACGCCCACCGACTGCCGATAGAGTCCCAATCGTGCGTATTCGTAGGCAATATTCAGCACACGGTAGGGGTCGCCGCCTAAATGGGCGAGGTTCGGACTTCCAAGCTCTTCGCGGAGAAAATCGCTCAAGGGCGAGCGTGCAAGGCGATCTTTGGCCAGCGTTTGCGCTTCCGCTGTTTTTCCGAGCGTGTTCAGTACAGCTACCAATTCTTCCGCAGCGCGAAGATCTTCGGGAGCAAATTGCAAGCTTTGTGTCAGTAACTCCTGAGCTCGTTCCAATCTACCTGCGCGCGCCTGCACTTCCGCGAGACGCATTGCGGCTGCGGCGCGCAAATCAGGCAGACGCATGGCTTCACGATAGGCGTCGGCCGCATCCTCCTCTCGTTCGAGCCCTTCATAGGCAATTCCGAGGTAGTAAGAGACTTCCGTGTCGCTAGTGTTTCTGTCATGTACCTCAATGAGTGGAGGGAGTGCCTCGTCAAAACGATTTAGGCTGGCGTCAAGGCGTCCCGCAGCTTTCGACAATTCAAAGCTCCCCGGGAATTTCAGCAGCGCTTTTTCATACGTTTGCATTGCAGCGAGCGCGTTGCCGTTCAGCTCTTGTGTTTTCCCAAATTGAAGCCAATCGTCCGCAGTTCTCCGGCTTTCTTCCGGGACTTTGTAGGAAACCTGGGGGCCGACTTTAATCTGGGATTCCGGCACCCAGTCATATTGACCTTCGGTCTGGCGGAGCAGCATAACGCCTTCGTTCGTCCTGATTTCGAATGTAAGATTTCTGGCGGCATTTGGAATCGGAATCTCCTTCTTCCAGACTCGCCCGGGCACTAAATCCGCTTTTTCCTGTAGCAAGGAGATAGTCTCATTTAGATTAGTTGGATTAGCTTCATTCAGAATAGTGATGGCCGCCCCGGATATTTTCCGGTTGGCATTGAACGCGACGCTCAAAATGCCGTTGTTTCGCTGGAGATGGACCACCCCGGCAAGGTTGGCTCGGGAGATGCCGCCGGTATCACGCACCGGCATCCAATACTCCGTAAAGGACATAGTTTGCCGTGGCTCAAGAAAGGCGTACGTCTCCTGATTTCGGAAAAGACCGGCTTGCAACTCGACATAAGCGCTGTTGTTATCCGAGAGCGCCTTTCGCCAGTCGAGCCCGTCTGCGTCCACGCCCCAAGACCAGATTTTTTTCGCTGGAACCTCGAGGTATTCGGAAAAATGCGCAGTACCTGTATTGGAGTGGGGATTCCAGACGCCCATAAAGTCTTCCCGGCTTCCATGGACAAATAATGATACAGGTCCATCCTTCTGATTGCGTATGACGCTGAGATCTTTTCCTTGCACATCAATTGGCCATCTCTGTACCTCGGCAAATCCATGTGCGGCCGCAAAACGCATCGGGTATTGAATCCGGGAGTCGTCCCAAACCTGCACGCCCGCATTGTTCCACCAATAAAAACGATGGCGAACGTCACTGCGGTTGCTGAGGGTGATGCGTTGCCCGAGAACTGTAGAGCCCGGATGCAGTGTCAGTTCCACGGTCCATTCCATCCCATAAACTCGGTCGACATTGCCCACAGTGACGCTCGCGCTGCCGTCCTGGTGCTGTGCGTATGCGAAGTTCACAGGCGACATCGAGACCCAATTATGGGAAACGGGAAAGTTAAACTCGACGCCAAAGGCGGCCCATGCGCCCCGATAACCAATCCGAGCCTTCTTGATGGATGGATTCGCGTAGAACATGGGCTGCCCGTTGATCTTGTCGATGCAGGTGTAAACGTGCCCGCCCAGATCCGGCAGCACGGAACATTTCAGGTATTCATTTTCAAGATAGACTGCCCGCCACTGGTGTTCCGCAGGCGTGTTGGTTATTTCGTTTCGCAGCGTATACGGATAATTGAAACGGCCTGTCGAGAATTGATCAAAAGGAGGGTTGGGGTCCGGCGCTCCCTCTTCGTACGCCGGAAGATTCAAAGCGCCTTCCCATACCTTGACTTGGCTATAAGTTGGGAGTGAACCGACAAGGGTGAGCAAGAGGGCAAACGCCCAGCGCCCCGCTCTTGTCCTGATGAGAGACTTTTGCGGCCACCGCTTCAAGCACATTTGCCCCTCAGTATTTGATTGCGTGTCTACCAGCTCATTCGTGGGGCGCTGCCGTCTTGTTCCGGAGAGCACCTTCAAGAAGGAGCATGCAGGGGGAACTTTTCCACCACGCGATTGATAATCCCTTCCTCGGAGGGGGAATCGGGCAAGAGCCCCTCTCCCAGGCAGCGGAAAAATGCCAGAAGCTGCGCCACGACAACGTGTACCGTCAGATCATCGTCCTCGCCAAGCTCGCTCAATCCCCGACATTCTATGACTTCATCACCCTCTCTAACCGCGGAATCTGGAACGTTTTCACCAACGATGACTTTGAACAGTCCGAGTTTCTTGCGATCCAATTCGTGTAACAAATCCAATTCATACGCACGAATCATGGGATCGCACGATAGGTGACAAACAATCAACGTGTCATCGTGTACGCAACTCATGGGGCCGTGTCGAAAGCCCAGATACGTTTCGCAAACCGTGGTTACCCGGCCGGCGGTCAGTTCCAGCATCTTCAATGCCGCCTCGCGCGATGCCGCGAAACGCGACCCGCTGCCAAGAAACACCGCACGCCGGAAATCCGCAGCGGCAATCTTTGCCAGCAGGTCAAATTTTGACTGTACCAGTTCTCTGGTTATTTGGCTCAGCCTCTCGCACAGCATGCGATACTGATCCGGTCGTTCGAGCATGCCCATGAACCGCACAGCCAGCAAAAGGTTGGTGAAGCTGCTCGTCATGACGAGACTCTTATCATGCGTTTCGCTGGGAAGCGTGATGACTCGCACGTTCCTATTCTGGAGCCATGCCTTTGCCAATCTTCCTCGCTCGTTGCACGTCACCACAACGTGCCGAATTTGGGGTTCCGTGCCCAATAGCAATTCAACGACCCCGCTGCTCTCCGGGCTGTCCCCCGACCTGGCCACAGAAACAAGCAATCCGGGCCTACCGGCAGGAAGAGCTTTCGCTCCATACATTAGCAATGCACCGCCGCTGATCGATTCCGTGTGTATGCCCCGCTCATTCTGTAGAGGGTAACGCACGCATTCAGCCGCGTACTCTGAACTCCCAGATCCCGTGAGCGCCAGGCTCTGAATACCTTTCAAGTCTTCCCTCAGTCCATCTCGCGAAGCGATCATTCGCGCGCACGTGCGTAGCCACGTCCAAGGCTGCTGGCAGATTTCCTGAAGCGTGTGGAAGTAACCCAGCCGCCTCTGCTCCGCTTCCGACCGCCCAAACAATTCCTCGGCCCTTGCCTGATCCTTCACCAAGGCCCGTTGCCAGTCTAACTGCGTCAACAGGTAAGTACTGTTCATACCATTCCGCTATTTCTTTCTTGCCGCAAAATCTAGATGCTAACGCCCGGGTTGAAGCTGCGGGGTCATAATGTCGAGCGGGTGATCTTCTCCGTCCACGGAGCCATACCAAACGCCACCGCCGAAAGTTGTAATGTAGACTTTTTTCGGGTCCTGCGGATCAGGAATGACCCGATGCCCCCATTTGAAGTTGAAGCCCGGTATGCGCGTCCAGTTCTCACCCCGGTCCTCGGATCTCCAAGCGGAGGACTCAAATCCCGCAGCATACAGAATGTTTGGGTTGCGAGGATCAATCGTCACATCATAAATGTGGCGGTCGCGATCGAGCACTTGCCTCCAAGTTTTGCCTGCATCCTCCGACAAGTAGATGCCGCCGCCATCCCCGTGTTCTCCTTTATCCCGTGCCCATGCCGCAAGATAGAGACGATCCGGTGTGTTGGGATCGATTGCCAAGCCATTCGGACCATTGCTTGCCTGGGGCATTGCTACACGCGTCCAGCTTTCTGCCCCGTTGCTGGATTTGTAGATCGCACCATCACCCTCGGTCCCGATACTCCCGTCTTCGGAACGTCGCGCTACGAGAACGTAAAGCGTGCCCCTAGTGTCTCTCACGATTCTCCAGGCAAATGGTTCTTTTTGCGTAATGCCTGCATTTTTCAGCGTCCAGTTCTTCCCTCCGTCCGTACTCTTGTATACACCGCGCCCGAACGCGGCAACATAGAGGACGCGCGCATCAGGCGGGCTAGTGGGAGCCAGCAAGATGTGCGTGGCCGCGGTTTGCTCCATTCCGTCATTGGATTTTGTCCACGTCCTTCCGCCATCATCGCTGCGGCATACTCCGCCACGATAGTCTCGAATCCCTTTCCTCCTCCACATCTTTGGCCGCGGCAAATCATGCGTCCAGCTATTCACACTCCACACGCGACCCTTCACTGCGGGATCAAATTCGATCCAATACGTCGTATTCATCCAATCTTTGGGCACGCCCTGCGTGGAACTCATCCAGGACTGCCCGCCGTCTTCGCTGCGGAAGAGGCCTATGTCCGTTGTGGAAATGAACTGCCGGTTGTGATCAAACGGGTCAAAATGGTAGCCGTAGGCGTTCGTGACATCGAGCCCGGTGCTAGTCCAACCACTTTCCCCTGACCTTCGCGAATACACAGCAACCCAATTTGCGCCACCATCCGTCGTGCGCATGGTTCTTCCTAAGTCTGTCCCGTAACTTACATTGGGGTCCTGGTCTGCGACAGTAAGTGCGAGTGGATTCTCTCCCCAATCCGGTCCAAATCGCTCTGTGATCCATGCATCGTGAATATTGGGCGCGGATTTAGCAGCGGGATGGCTGTCTTCTTTCCAAACCAATTGCCAGGTTCGCCCTGCATCCGTCGTTTTGGCTACTCCCAACCATTTGATTCCACTTTCTTCCAAACTATTGTAGGAAACATAAGCCGTATCGGGGTTACGGAAGCTCGTTGCAATGGCCCGCATCTTTGCATTCCCTTGTCCCAAACTCACCTTCCGCCAAGTTTTGCCTTCGTTGTCGGATACATAGGCTGATTCGTTCCCCACCACGTAAATCACCGGTTGGCCATTCTTGGAGAATCCCGCCGAGATATCTGAGAACGTTTTCGCTGCGGGCGCCGGAAGCTTTTGGATCCCCGTCGAGGTTTTCTCCGCGATGAAATGCGGACCGGCAACCAGAAGTATTCGCGCGTCAGGCGGTGAACTCGGATTAATCCAAACTTTGTTGGCCAGTTCCGGCAAATCACCTTCCTTCGTCCAGTTCTGGCCAGCGTCTCGAGAGACAAAAAGGGCAGAGGTCCCTCTTTTTCTGTCGCCTGCGGCCACATACAAGACCTTTGAATTGCCAGGATCAACGGCCACCGCTGTGATGCTACCCAGCGGATTTGGCTCAGCGATTAGTTCTTCGTCGGAATGGTCGGAACTCATTTTGATGCTCTTTACCGAAGATGGCTTTGGATAAAACAGATTCCAGGTCGCGCCTTGGTCCTCGCTCCGCCACAAGCCATTGGATTGAGCGTAGATCACCTTCTTGTCCAGCGGATCAAAAACAAAAAACTGTGCAACACCTCGTAGATTGAACATGCGCCAGGACTTGCCGCCATCCTGGGTGATGTAAGCTCCGGTCATGTCGCAACCGACCAAAACTGTATTGGGGTCGTGAGGGCTGACCGTTGGATGGAACATGGCCCCGCCACCACCGGGTCCAATAACTCGGAAATTCCCAGGACGGTGGTTTTCGCCAGTGGCTAGAAGTAGGGCCCCCAACAGAAATCGAAGAAAGAAAAGTGTCATCTCTTTCCTCTGCTTTCGTTATCATTTTGTTTCGCTTTCCTTCTTTGGCAGAATCTCCTTACTTTGTCAATCTCTTTGTCTGCTTCGAAAACTCACACCCTTACTTTGACCTGCAAGAGCCGAGCGGCATTTTCGTAGTAAACCTTCTTGAGGATATCATCCGGCAATCCGAGACCATAAATCCGCCAGCGTCCTTGAGGCGGTACCCGTGCGGGCGCGTAATCGAAGTATTCGTCTTCGGTTTCCAGAAAGCGGTAATAGATTTCATACAGTTGGTCGCTGAAGATCTGTTGCGGGGTGTCGGTCCCGTGAGGAACCGCGTCCGTGCCGAATAGTATTCGATCCTGATATTTGTCAAAAAACTTCCTGGTCATACGCGGTTGGCGTCCAAGCTCTCCAATTCGTGCGCCTAACTCCACGTGCATGTTGGGGAAGCGATCCATGCATTCACCGACGTAGGGAAGATTTTCGGCGTTATTGCCTACATGGAGCACGATGAACTGCGTCTTAGGGTGGCGAGCCAAGACGTGGTTGCGCGCCTCCAACAGTTCGGCGTTACTGGGAAAATCGCCGCCGTAAAAAGACCAATCCGGATGATTATTCAATTCCTCGAAGCGCTCGTTGAAACGGTCGATGGGCAGAAAGAAAGCTTCCGGATCGGAAACGTGTATCGCCACAGGAATACCCAGCGACCCGCACGCTTCCCACATGGCATCGAAGCGTTTGTCATCTACTTTCACGAGTGGACCCGTCGAGATTTTCTCGCGCAAGTAGAGTCCCAGCGTTTTAAGAACCTTCAATCCGCGTGCGCCCACTCGGTGGGCGCGAACAATCTCATCCGCCTGAAATTGACTGTATCCCGGTTGATTTGAGCGCTCCCACCAAGGCTCCGTGAAAGTCAAAAAGCGGTCGGGATGTGGCGTCTGAAACTTTTGAATGGCTTCATCCAGCCCTTTCCCGACTCCACCGGTGAGGTTGATCATAATGCGGATGTTCTTCCGATCCATGAGGGGAAGCACCGCCTCGACTGGAGCGGAATATTGCATCTCCTCGCCTATGCCAACACCGTGTGTATGTTTGGCGACCGTGGAAAGGTGTGTATGGATATCAATCAGCGGGTAGCGTGACCGCTCTACCTTCGTTTCTGGAACGTGGAGCATGCTACGCGGTTCAAAGTCCGCAAGCAGTAGCGGCTTGACTGGGTTTGGTTCGGCGCCCGACGCAGTTATGTTGCCGATGCGGATTCCGCCGGCGGCCAAAAAGACTCCCGCGCTTTCCAACAGCCGTCGCCTGCCCATTGTGCCCATCAGCCCTCCTAATTCAGAATCGTTGCCGCTGCGTCCTCTTCTCTAGCTGAGTTCTATCTCGTTTACTTTCTGTTGTCAAAGTGCGATAAAACAGCAGGTTCAGTTTTTGCTGGAGGTCAACGGAGTGCTCGATGAGGCTGCACTCCGCCTTCGACGGTCACATGGCAGGAACGCACTGATGTTTGCTTCCACAACACGACTCTGGCTCGCCGCTGTGGGCCTGGCGACGTTCACGGTTCTCGCAATTCTTGCCGCTTGTCCAGTTGCCGGTGTGCCGGAGCAGGCCTATTCCGGCAGCGTTGAACTCGAAGCAAGACGTTCTTCCGTGGAACTCGTGCCGGACGGCGATCTCGCTAAGCCTACGTGGAAGCATACCAAATGGGTAGAGTTTGACAACGATGCCTCAGGCAAGTCCCATTACCCCGAAGCTACAACCCGTGTGGCATCCGTTTGGACAGAAACACATATCTACTTTGCGTTCTGGAATCGCTACGATTCGCTGAACATTTATGATGGTGAAGATCCGAAGACGGAACGATGGCAACTTTGGGATCGTGACGTCGTTGAAGTCTTCCTGAACCCTCAACCCGATCGCGTGAATCATTACTTTGAGTTTGAGGTAGCCCCGAATAACCAGTGGTTGGACCTGGAGATCGACAAGAACAAAGATCCCTTCAACGATCCGTCATGGAATTCCGGCTTTGTGCATGCAACTCGGATCGATGCTGAGCATCACATCTGGACCGCCGAAATGCGCATACCGCTTGCGTCGATGAACGTGAAAGAAACTCATCCCGGAATGCAATGGCGTGTCAATTTATTCCGGGCCGCAGGAAAGGGCGCCGACGATCACCGCAAGTTTCTGGCCTGGAGCATTATTCCCGAAGGAAAAACATTTCATGTGCCGACGCGGTTTGGAACCTTGAAGCTTGTGAACTAGCGGTGCAAGGCGGGTAAGAAGGTGCGTAAACCGCAATGGAAACCACTTAATGTATGTAGGCTCCGGATGGCAGTAGATACTGAATCGGCCAGATCTCGCGCTTTTGCTCCACGATTTCAGACCATTTCAAGGATTTCCTGTTTGACTCTGGCAGGAGTTTTAGTCCGGGTAGCGTTTCGGCCACAGCGCTTGCGAGCGTGTACGCGTCTCCGGCGGCGGTAACAGCAACCGCTTTCGCGTGCAGTTTCTCAGTAGCAAATCGTCTGGCGATTTCCGCATCCTCAATCATTTGCAAAAAATACGGTCTCCCGGTCAGAAGCGAATTGTAGACATAATTCGCCAGTACGCCGGAAACGGAATTGACATAGGCGTGCTCGAAGTCCAGCCGGCCCAGGAGCGGATCGTCCGGGGAGACCGCCGTGTAAGGCATTCGCGTCTCGCCGAGCCCGCGAAAATCAAACGAGACAATGTCGTAGCCCTGGTTCAAATATTTTTCGATCTCCGGCCAATCCTCCGCTGTTGCTTTGCCATTTTCCCAGAACCACATCAAAACAGTCCGGGGGCCGGCGCCGGATTTGTGAATATGCAGAAGCGGCATTTCGAGCTGCTCGCTGTGATGCAAGACATAACGGTCAATCGACGCCTCTCCAGCTTTTGAGCTGCCCACTGCTTCCCAGGTGATCTGGCCAGCTTGCGGAGGAACGTTCCTGTATTCGCTTACACTCCAATTTCTAACGCCGCTGTATTGGCCTCCGTAGTATTCCTCGGAAATTGTCCGCGTGTTTCTACTCTTATGCTCGTAATAGTATTCCCGGATCATGTCCATCAATGATCTTGCATCTGCGTAATCGATCAGGACTTGCCCGGTTCGAGTGCATCGCAATTCTTCCCCGTCCAGTTCCTTCACGGAAGGAAGGCCCTCTCGCACCGGCATCTGATTGAAGCGGTCGAGAAAGTCCAGCGCGGCTTGCTGATTCTCGCTGGAGTACTGATGCTGGTGATAGCCTTCGACGAGCGCGATTCGATCTCCGTGTCCGAATCGCGCATACAGTTTTTGTAATTCCCTAAAGGTTTTACGCGTCCCTTCGATAGGGAAGAAATCGAGCACGGCGGCCGCCACCAATACAGGCCGGGGGTACATCAGCAGCAGCAACCCTGGATGGTCTACTCCGTTGGAAATCATGCCGAACAAATCCTGCTCAGGATCGCTGTCCGGATCAACAAAAATGCGGTTAGACATCCGCATTGGCAGCGCCGTGATATAGCACGACGGCACGACTACTTTGATGCGGGGATCAAGCACCGCAATGAGGACGGTTTGCGTTCCTCCGCCGCTTGTGCCGGTAATGCCAATTCGCTCGCCGTCGACTTCCGGGCGCGTTAGGAGGTAATCGACGGCGCGAATGCCGTCCCATGCTTCCCATCGAGCAAGATTTGCTCCCGCCAAATAGGCCAGGTTGCCCATCACCGCGTGCTCGGCGCAGATCAAGTTGTAGCGGCTCTTTCGGGCTTTCGGATCCCAGAACTGACTGCGCTCGCCCTGCCCCACGGGATCCCAGGAAATCACCACGTAGCCGCGTCCTGCCAATCTCTGGCTCAGCGCCTGATAGTGAAATTTCCCATCAGCCGCATGCCCCGCAGGCACCAGCACCGCCGGATGCTTGGTCGTGTGGTCATTCGGAACGTAAACGAGCGCGGTGACATAGACGCCTGGCAAACTCTGGTAAACGAGTTTTTCAATAACAAATCCATCCATTTGAATCTTGCCGGTGATCACCGGGTGCAGATCGGTCTTTACGGCAGGCAGGCCGCCAATCATTTGCAGGAGTTTTTGCCGCAACTCATCTTGTGTCTTCAATAGGGCCGCCTCGTCCCGGATAGCTTCCCACGTTTTTTGCCGTGCCTCGTCCTGCTTCCAGGCTTGCTCCTCTTGATATCGCAGGTACGGCGTGATACGCGGACCCTGTGGTAAAGGCTCCTTTACCACTCGGAAAACCTGCGGTGGAGGAGAGTCGGTTCCGGTCAGCGAACAAAACGCACTCGCTACTGCCAGCAGCACACCGATGCATGTCCGGATCACTTGGCTTTCACCGTGAGCGAACCCATGGCATACCATCCGTCCGCTTGACGCCCCTCGACCGCAAGGCGAATCGCGGGCTGTCCTGTTCTTGGATCCAGAATTCCAATGCTAACGTCGTAGTTGCCTTCCGGCAGATTCTCTGGGACGTACAAAGTGCCGTCGAAGACGGCATCGCCTGGAAGCCATTTGCGAATATCCACGGGAACTTGAATCACAGCCGCCGTTTGAGATGACCGCAATTCCATGGCAAGCTTGAATTCTTTGTAAATCGGTGCGACTCCCTCGTTCAGCCACCACATATGAACCGGCATCATTGTTCCGGGATTGACTACCCGCGAATATTCCAGCCGCCGCAGATTGAATCGATACCCGATCTTTTTCTGAAAAGTGTCGCACTGATTCTTCCACTCACTCGGTATTGGCGCGGATTTGATGTTCACTGTGCTCACGTGCCAGCGCAGCGCTTGATCGAGAATGTAATCAAGGTCGTAGCCCCTTTCCTTCCAACCGGCCACCGTGTAGCAAGTTTCTAGCGAAACGGGCTTGCGCTGCCAAACGTCCTGAATTCCAGCGCGCGCCACCTGCTGCGGGTAAATCTCCAGCATTTCCGCAGGGAAATAGGGATTCGTTGAACTTGTTCGCATGTCCCCGAGGCAATCCAGTCTCCACCCTGCGCCATGTTCCGTACCGTAGGTGAGCGCGTGTTGCTCGTCAAAGTTCATCAGCAGCGTAGTTCGCGGGAAAGCCTCGAGCCAGATGTCAATCAGTTGCTTTTGATATGGAAATGCGGGCATGTAAGGGCTCCAACCTTCTCCCCAGTAGCCCACAGAAGAAATGTCCACGCTGTCGAGATAGGGGTTCCCGTCGTATCGCTTTCCGGCCTCAGCCACAAGCTCGCCCCAATACTTGATATAGAGCGGATCGCTGAAATCCGGCTGCCAAATTTCGCCGTCCTTGTCCTTGGGTTTGTTGGCGCGTCGCGCCCCGGACTTCCGATACCACTCCGGGAGAGGATCTTGGTTAGAGTACGGCATCAGACGAATCGCAAGCGTTTGCCCGTGCGCTCGCGCCTCTTCCAAGGCAAGATCCACAATCTCCCAATGAAACTTGCCGGGCTCGGGCTCGAGAACATTCCAATACCAGCGGCAATAGGAGATGGATGTGTCGGGGAAGTCGGGTTTTGTCGGCGCTTGCGGCAGTTTCGTCACGGGCCCTACTTCGGACCATTTCAAGGGTGGATTTGGTTCTTGTCCATTGAATCTTTGAAACGTGGTTATGCCCATTCCGGGGTTTACGAGCACATCATGAATCCCTTTAGGGCGAACTACCACGACGTTGGATTGCGCAATTGCCTGGTTTCCGGCTACAAGCGAAAAGAGAATCAAGAAACAGCAAGGGTTTGTAATTTTGATGAATTGTGCACCACCGTTTTTGCGGAACTCAAATTCCATCAATGACCGAGACATCCTGAACTCTCCGTCCCCTCGAACAAGTCGGAGCACACTCTATCGCTCCACATTCATCTCTTCAATATTTGACGTTCTGCACGGTCTATTTGTCCGGGAGTGTAAACGCCGCAAGGGTATCGGATACTTTGCCTCTGAAATATCCGCCTCCTCCGGCAGCGATCACTACAAATTGCTTGCCCGTTTTCTTACCCATATAAGTCATCGGCGTGGCGTGCGCGCTGGCTTCCAGGTTGGTGACCCACAGTTGCTCCCCGGTTTTCGCATCGAATGCGCGAAAACGGCTATCGATCGTCGCCCCGATAAATACTACTCCGCTGTCCGTCACAATCGTCCCGCCAAGGTTAGGTGTACCGGTAGTCTCCTTCAGTTCGTCGACAACCCCTAGTGGCACTTTCCAAACAATCTCCCCCGTATTCACGTCCACCGCGCTGAGCGTTCCCCATGGTGGTTTCTGACATGGCCATTGGTGCTCGTCCCAGAAGCGGGCATACTCCCCTTCTTTGGAACCTCTCCGGTATCGCACTGGTGCCTCGGCAGCTTGCGGTTCCATTGCTCCAACGGCGGCCAAGTCATTTGCATTGACAAACAAGAAGCCGGAAGCACTATCAAAAGACGCACCGGACCAGTTCGCCCCGCCCAGCGTGCCGGGCATCACTAATGTCATCTTGCGACCGTAGGGTGTGTACATTCCATGGCTCTCGAGCGAATGAAATAGTTGAGCGCAATAGCGGTTGGATTCCGGTGTGATGGTGCTGATGTCGCCTTCGCTCAACGACTGTCGAACAAGAGGCGGAGGCTTGAGCGGAAAGGGCTGTGTCGGCCAGGCAGCTTCCCCGGGCACATCGCTTTTGGGAACCGGGCGTTCCTCCACCGGAAATAGCGGTTTCCCTGTAAGCCGGTCCAGGATAAACACAAATCCCATCTTCGTAAGCTGCGCAATCGCGGTAATATCCCCGCCATCGCGCCGCACCGTGATCAGCACGGGTTGCGCAGGCATGTCGTAATCCCAGATATCGTGGTGCACCATCTGGTAGTACCAGACGAGTTTGCCGGTTGCGGCGTCCAGCGCCACTAGACAGTTGCCGAACAGATCCCGACCCTTGCGGTCTCCGCCGTAGAAATCATACGAAGCCGACCCGATGGGCAGAAAAGCCAAACCGTGTTCTAGGTCTACGCTCATGATCGACCAGACATTCACGCCGGTGCGCTCTTTCCACGCATCTCCCTCCCAACTCTCGTGCCCTGGTTCTCCCGGCCGAGGAATCGTGTGAAAGGTCCAAACAAGTTTGCCCGAGCGAACGTCAAACGCGCGCACCTCCCCACTTGGTCCTTTGGACGGATATTCAGGAACCGCCGCCCCTGTAATGACCAAGTCTTGGTAGATGGCAGGAGGCGACGTCACCGAGTATTCCGCACGAGGATAAGCGTCCGCAATCCCTGCGCGCAGATCGACCCAGCCGTCTTTTCCAAATTCGCGGCAAGGTTTTCCGGTCTTCGCATCCAGGGCGATTAAGCGCGCGTCGAAAGTGCCGTACAGAATCCGGCTTTCTCCTCCGGCCTTACTCTGCCAGTAGGCTACACCGCGGTGTTGAAAGAACTGGCGGGGCCCGGCGCGCCCCCCTTGCGGATCGAACCGCCAAATCTCCTGGCCAGTTTCCGCATCCAGCGCAATCACACGATTGGAAGGAGTCGAGAAGTAAAGCACTCCATCAATCACGATTGGCGTGGACTCAAATGGAACAATGTGATGCCGGTCCATTTCGTTGCCTCTGCGGTCCAGCTCTCCCATATGATACGTCCATGCTCTCTTCAAGTTCTTAACGTTTTGACGATTGATTTGTTTGACTGGAGACGATCGCGTTCCGCCTGGGTCGCCGCCATAAAATCGCCATTCTTGCGCTGAGACGGTTGGGGACAGGGCCATCATAACTAGAATCCTGCTTACTGAATTTGGGCTGATCATCCACATTGTTTTTCGTTAGGTCGCCAGACAAGTCATTCCGCCAACTCGACTGACCTCCTAGGAATGCTCTTCCACGAGAGCTACATTGCCAAGTCTTCAGATCGGATGTCAACCCAATCGAACCCGAACGTGTGGACTTGCAACGGACAAGCGCATCCGCTCTAGGCGTTCGAGCTGGCTTAGCTCCGATCGATGGTTATGTTCTCCCTACCGGATCGTGATAATCGTTTTAGGACCACTGATTTAGTGGACTTCGTCCGGCTATGTACTTGAATATATGGCAGTTAGCCTAGTTCGTTTCGCAATTTCAGATTTCCGTCTGACCGGAAGTCAAATTACAGGATTCACCACGAACGGGAAGCGCTCATCGGCCGTAAGAATGCACCTTCGAGCGCAAATGGTTAGCCGCCAAGTTCAGGCGAAGCTGGACATTGTTGGTGACGATCACCGAGTTTTCCGGAAAGTGGTGTCGACATCTCGGGAATCAAGACCCTTCCAGGCAAGAATACCGGCGTTACCGTGATCCTTCCTTTTGAGAAGCAACGCCAGATTCTTACCTATCTGGGCACCACTCTGGACTTGCAGCCCGCGTACCTCGACCTGGACTATCTGCGCAGCGCCCTGCACTTCCATCTCTCGTCTTTTTTCCTTCTGCGCTCGCTGCGCCCCAAGTTACCCGAGCTTTTTCTTCAAATGAAACAAGCCGGTCTCACCACATCGCTCGACACAAACGATGATCCGGAAAATCTGTGGGCCGATGATGTCAAGTCCGTGCTCGAGAACGTGGATGTGTTTTTGCCCAACGAGCAAGAGGCATGCAAACTCGCAGGCACCAGCGACGTTCGCGGCGCGCTGGATGCTCTGTCAGAACTTGTTCCCATCGTTGTCATCAAGTGTGGCCCGCAAGGTGCGATCGCTAAACGTGGCCAGGAGCGTTTTCGCGCTGCCTCGCTCTCAGTCCAGCCCGTCGATACCGTGGGCGCCGGTGACAGCTTCAACGCCGGCTTCCTTCACAAATTCATTCTCGGAGCCAAGCTTCAGGACTGCCTTGAATACGGCAATGTCATGGCCTGCCTATCCACGACCCGCGCTGGCGGCACTGAAGCGTTTCGTGACCGTCAGCACCGCGAGGAATTCTTAAAGCGCGGCGGAAAATCTTGATTGCATCGGCTGGATGTTTGGCCTATACGGTTTTCCCCGCTCGATCATATTCGCCGTATCAGCCCCTGATCGGTGGCACGTGTGTTGCGCACGAGCAACAATACCAGGATCATACCGATGAACGGAATGAGTCCGGCCACAATCACAATCGGATCGAAAGAATGAGTGGCCCCCGCCTGACGCGCA
>Ga0209802_1000428_pt1 | contig 32257 bp, 33 predicted proteins | sample GraSoiAngelo_129_FD_185886 | JGI IMG/M metagenome (GOLD analysis project Ga0209802, IMG submission 185886) | Grasslands soil microbial communities from the Angelo Coastal Reserve, California, USA - 14_0927_12_40cm (SPAdes) (version 2) | ecosystem: Environmental > Terrestrial > Soil > Grasslands ... | reverse complement strand
CATACCAACTCGACCCTGGTCAAGGCTCAGGTGCCGACGGCCGGCGCGATCGACGTGCCGGGCGTGCTACCGGCTGTCATCAACACGGGCGGATCACTGCTGCTGGTGGGCGGCGCGGCCTGGTCGGCGTGGAGGTCGTTCCGTGGGGGAGCGCCTCGCAACCGCGTGCTCGGTCTGGCTATCCTCGCCGCCGGCGCCTTCATCGTTGCCGGCGGTCACACACTCGCGAGAACGAAAGGCGTGTACGTCGTGCAGCCGCTGAGCGAGGCCGTAGGAATCCTCGCCATGTTCACCGGCTACCTCGTGGTCGAGGCCCGCCGCGAGCTCGCCTCATCGAAACCGAGGACCGCATGATCCTCGATATCGTCATCGTGCTCATCCTGGTCGTCGCGTTGTTTCTCGGATATCAGCGCGGCGTCATCCAACCGCTCATGGCGGAGATCTTTTTCTTCGGCACTCTGCTGGTGATCTTTCGATTCCACGATCAGTACACGACCGAGATGGCGAAGCTCTTGCACCTCAGCGCTGTCATCAGTGTCTTCGTGGCCATCATCCTGGCCGTGATCCTGGGCGCGATCGGTGGCGCCATCGGCGGCGCGTTCCATCGGCTCGAGGCGATTCGCGGCATCGACGGGCTGCTCGGCGTCTTCGTCCACGTAGTCGTGACGCTGGTCGTCATCTACCTGGCCGTCTCCGCCCTGGTCACTCTTGACAACGCATTCGAGCCGACCCTGAAGAGCGCGAACCTCACGCTGGCTCAGGTCAACCAGCTCGAGAAATGGATCCTGTCCAACCCCATCACCTCGGCGATGGTCTCCAAGCAGGACCTTCAGGCGCTGAAGACTGCCGCCAACAGGTCATCCGGTGCAAGCATCGATTCGGTCGCGGGCATCCACCAGCTGCAGCAGATCTACGTCGACTTCCTGCAGCCCCAGCTCCACAGCTCGAGGGCCGTCCCGATCATCTTGTCGATCGGTTCCCACATTCCAGTCATCGGCCACGTGGGACCGAGCGACCTGAAACCGCTCCCGAAGGTGTCGCCGTCGCCGACGCCGAAGGTGAGCCCCTCGCCCAGCCCGACCAAGCACTAGACCGGCTAACGGAATGGTCGACCTGGCGCTGACCTCTGACCAGGAACAGCTCGTGGACACTGTTCGCGATTTCTGTGCCCGCGAGTTCGCGCCGACGATCGCGGCCAACGATCGCGAGGGCCATCACGATCCGAAGATCTTCGCCAAGCTCGCTTCCATCGGGCTGCCCGGAGTTTGTTTTCCGCAGCGCTACGGGGGCCACGGTCTCGATTACCTGTCCCTCGGCCTCGTCTGCGAGGAGCTCGAATACGTCGACACGGTTTACCGAACCGTGCTCTCGGTGCACGTCGGCCTGGTGGGTATGGGTCTCTACACATGGGCGGACGAGGACCAAAAGCAGCGTTGGCTCGTTCCGATGGCTTCGGGCCAGAAGCTTGCGTGCTACGGCCTCACCGAGCCGAACGCCGGCTCGGATGTTGCTTCGATGCAATCGACCGCTCGCCGCTCGGGCGATAGCTACGTTATCAGCGGGCAGAAGGTGTGGGTCTCCGACGCCGACACCGCCGACTACTTTCTCGTGTTCGCCAAGACGGACCCGAAGGCGGGATCCAAAGGCGTCACCGCCTTCATGCTCGACCGGGCCAGCGCCGGCAAGGCGCTGCGAACGGAGCCGATCAAGGATCGGCTGGGCATCCGGGCCGGCGATGTCGGCTCCATATTCATGGCGGACGTGGAGGTGCCCGAAAGGGATCGCATCGGCGATGAGGGCGACGGTTTCAAGATCGCGATGAGCTGCCTCGACAACGGGAGATTCACGGTCGCGGCGGGGGCCACGGGCACCGTTCGCGCCTGCCTCGACGCCTCGGTCAAGTACGCGCGAGAGCGCAAGACTTTCGGCCAGGAGATCGGCCGGTATCAACTAGTGCAGCAGATGATCGCGCGCATGTCTCGCGATTACGAGATCTGCCGGCTTCTCTACTTCAAGGTGGGGTGGATGAAGAACAAGGGTTTGCGACACACGCGTGACGTGTCGATGGCCAAGCAGTACGCCACCGACGCCGCCTTCAACGCGGCCCACGACGCCATCGAGGTCCATGGCGCCTACGGCTACTCGGCCGAGTATCCCGTCGAGCGTTTTCTGCGGAACGCTCGCGCGCCCATCATCTATGAGGGCACGCGCGAGATCCACACGGTCCTGCAGGGCGAGTACGCGCTCGGCTACCGCGAGGATCGAGCCGTCAAGAAGTCGCTCCCCCCTTATGAACCCGATTGATGGCGGTGGCCGTCCGTAGGTCGGCGTCCCGACTGAACCATCTCGACTTCGCCCTTCTTTCGGTGTACTGGGTCGCGATCGGCTACCTGTGGACGAGCCTCGGAGGCCTGATCCTGCCCGACCTCGTCGCGCACCTCGTCGGCAACGCGCACAAGGGACTTGCGCTGGGCGTGCTCGAGGGAGTGGGGTCGCTGATGGCGGTCTTCTGGCAGCCCCTCGCAGGCGCTTACTCGGATCGAACCCACACTCGCTTCGGGAGGCGCCGGCCCTTCATTTTCGCCGGCACGATCGGCGACGTGATCTTCTTGATCGGGATCGCCCTGTCCGGCACCTACTGGCTGGTGCTGATCTTCTACTTCCTGCTGCAGACAGCCTCGAACACAGCCCAGGGCCCATATCAGGGGCTGCTGCCGGACGTCGTGCCGGAAGACCAGCGCGGCACAGCCTCGGGCTACTACGGCCTCTCCAATGTCATCGGCCTTCTCGCCGGCACTGTGGGCGCGGGCTACATCCTTTCCCACTATGGCCGTACCACCGCCATCCTCAGCATCTGCCTCCTGTTGATAGTGACCATGCTGCCGACCGTCCTACTCATCCCGGACCGCGCAGAAAGCACCAGGAGCCCGTTCAAGAACGCCTGGCAGGTGGTGGCCACCACGTTCTCGCGCCCGCTGCGCTACCCAAACTTTCTATGGCTGATGGCGTCGCGCCTGCTGATCCTGATGGGCCTGGTCGGCCTGCAGAGCTTCATCCTCTATTACTTCAGCGACGTCTTCTTTCACGGCAACGTTGACAGGGCAGTTCGGGCCGCGTACACGCTGCAGGGCCTTGTCATCGTGTCTGCGCTCATCGTGGCCCTGCCTGCGGCGAGGAGCTCGGATCGCTTCGGCAGGCGCCCCCTGATCCTGGTCGGCGGCCTGCTTGGCGCCGTCGGCGTGCTGCTGCTCGTCTTCAGCCACTACGAGCTCCTGCCCGGCTCGGTCCTTCACCCGCTTGCCCACGCCCTCCACGTGCCGCGGCTGGCGGCGCAAGCGACCCTGGTTGGCGTCTTGATCGGAATCGGCTACGGACTCTTCTTCTCGGTCGACTGGGCCTTCATCCAGGACATCATCCCGTCCGATGAAGCCGGCCTTTTCATGGGCTTCAGCAACATCGCCACTGCGGGTTCGGGCGTTATCGCGCGCTTCGTCGGTGGGTTTCTGCTCGAATTCAACAACGGCCCCCACGTGCTCGGCCTGCCGGGCGGGTACCCGGTGATCTTCACGGTGTTCTTCATCTGGCTTCTGGTTGGCGGCCTCCTCATCCTGAAAGTGCCGGAGATGCGGAAGAAATGACGGAAATGAATCTCAAGGGACTCCGGCCCTGGGGCGGCCTCGCCGGCAACCCGCTGAACGGCGCCGACATCGTTCTCGCCGGCGTTCCCTACGACGGATCAGCCGTTTATCGAAAGGGGGCGGCGCTCGCGCCGGTGCGCATTCGCGAGCTGTCGGCGGTCATGCCCCCGGTGACCGAGGACGGGAGGCCGCTCGACGGGCTCAAGGTGCACGACCTCGGCGACCTGGACGCAGGGGCGGAGATCGAGTCGGGCTGGTCGAAAGTTTCTGACAGCCTTGCGGCCGTTCCACAATCGGCGCTTTTGACTGTGCTGGGGGGCGACCACTGCACCGCCATCGCCACGCTGGCCGCCCAGGCTCGGCGCCACCCTGACCTCGCCGTGCTCTGGGTTGACGCGCACCCAGACCTCTGCGATTTCTCGCGGGGCGGCAAGTGGACGTGCGGCTGCGCGATGCGCAGGGCGCTCGAAGTCTCGAGCATCGGGCCGGCTCGCGTGGTGATCGCCGGCGGGCGCGACTACGACCCTGAAGAGCTGGAGTTCATCCGCGCGCGGGGCATGCTGCTCGTGTCGGCGTCGGAGCTGGGCGGAGACAGCGGCTCGGCCCGGATGGTCGCGGATGCGCTGGAGGGCAAGAACCTGCACGTGTCTTTCGACATAGACGCGTTGGACCCGGCCTTCGCGCCTGGGACCGAGATCCCGTCCGGCGGCGGCTTGTCCACTCGGCAAGCGCTGGATTTCCTGCGTATCGCCACGGCGGGCTCGAAGCTGGTCGGCATCGACATGGTCGAGGTGTCGCCACCCTTCGACCACGGGGACATCACGACGCTCGCCGCACTCAAGGTGATCTTCGAGTTCTGGGGACTGTTCTGGCATGGAAAGCGCTGACGTAGTCATCGTCGGCGGCGGCATCATGGGCTGCGCGCTCGCGTACCAGCTCAGCAAACGGAATGTGGATGTTCTGCTGCTCGAACGAGAGACGCTCGGGTCGCAATCGACGGGCAAATGCGCGGGTGGTGTGCGACAGCAGTTCTCGTCCGAGGGAAACGTCCGGCTGCAGCAGAGATCGGTGGCGATGCTCGAGCACTTCGAAGAGGAGGTCGGGCACCCTGCCGACTTCCGGCAGATCGGCTACCTGTTCGTCCTCACGCAGCCGCAGCATGTCGAGGACTTCGGCCACAACATGGAGATGTGGCACCGAATTGGCCTGACCGAGGCGCGCTGGGTCGACGCAGCCGATGCAGCGCGCATGGTGCCGATACTCAACGTCGAGGACGTGCTGGGCTGCACCTTCTGTCCAAGCGACGGCATCGCCAGCCCGGCGGACGTGACCTCGGGTTATGCTGCGGCCGCGCGACGGCACGGAGCTCGGCTCAAGGAAGGCGTGGCGGTCACCGGGATCGACGTCGGGTCAGGTCGCGTGCAGGGAGTCCGCACGACGGCCGGCGACATCGCGACGCGGCTCGTGTTCAGCTGCGCCGGCGCCTGGTCGGCATCCATCGGCCGCATGGCCGGCCTCGAGATTCCAGTTCTGCCGTACCGGCGTCACATCGCCGTCACCGGCACCTTTCCCGCGGTGCCTCGCAACAACCCGATGACCGTCGATTTCCAGACCTCGCTGTATTTCCATCCCGAGGGCGATGGCGTCCTCATCGGCATGAGCGACCGCGAGGAGCCACCGGGCTTCGTCACCGACGTCAACTGGGATTTCCTCGAGAAGATGTTCGCGCAGGCCGCGCGCAGGGCCCCGGCTTTGTCGGCCGCAGGAATGAAGACGGCCTGGGCCGGCCTGTATGAGGTGACGCCCGACCACCAGGCCATTCTTGGGCCGATTCCTGAGCTGGAAGGTTTCTGGTGCGCGGCAGGCTTCAGCGGCCACGGCTTCATGCAGGCGCCGGCGGCGGCGCTGTTCCTCGCCCAGCTGTTGCTGGATCACACCTCAGAGGTCGACATCTCGTCATTCGCATTCGAACGTTTCGCGCGGGGCTCGCTGGTCAAGGAAAGAAACGTCATCTAGGGTCATGCACCCGGGGTCCTTGCATCTTCGCGGCCTAGTCGGCGTCGCCTCCTGCGTTCGCTCGTCGCCTCCTTGGGCGCAGGAACCCTAGCGCTTCAGCAGCAGCGCAACCACCACGAGGCCCAGGCCTCCCAGAACGAGCAGCGCCGAGCACCCGATCTGGACCACCGTGTAGACGATTCCACCGGTGGCTCCATACGTGGGAGCGATCTCGGCCCGCCGACTCCGCCTGCGAAGCGCGCCGACGATCCCGCCGCCGCCGAGGATCACCGCGAACAGCACCAATGCGATCCCGCCTGCTTCCTGCCCGCTCACTTGAGTCCAGTATGCCCTCCGTTAGCATGTGCACCCGATGGCCAGGGTTCTGCTGCTCGGTTCGACCGGCTTCTTCGGACGAGCTGTCGCCCACAAGCTGATCGACGCCGGGCATCAGGTCCGGGTGCTCGTACGCGACCCCATGAAGGCGGCGGCATTCAAGGCCAGGGGCGCTCAGCTGATGGTCGGCGACGCCCTCAATCCCGCAGCCGTCACTCAGGCGGCCCAGGGTACCGAGCACATCATCAGCCTGGTCGCGGTCAGGCGGAACCGGCCACAGTCGTTCCTCGAGGTCAACGTCGACGGCCCGCGCATCATGGCCGAAGCGGCGAAGGCAGCGGGGTCGCGATCGGTGGTCCTGGTGAGCGCGATCGGCGCCCGCCTAGACCCCCAATTCAAGTACTTCACGTCGCGCTGGATGGGCGAGCAGGAGCTGGCCAAGACCGGCGTGGCAGGCACGATCCTCCGCTTCTCTTTCGTGATCGCCGAGGATGGGGGGATTCTCAACGACTTTCAGCGCGCCGCCAACTTCGGCCCGTTTCTCATCATCCCCGGCGACGGCCAGACGCAGCTGCAACCGATTCTTCGCGAGGATGCGGCACGGTGCGTCGTCGAGGCGATCAGCAAGCCCGAGCTGTTGGGGAAGATCGTCGAGCTGGGCGGCCCGGAGGTTCTGACGTACGAGAAGCTCTTCGACTGGTTCATCCAGGGTTACGGGATTCGCAAGCCGAAGCTGAAGCTGCCCGCGGGTTTGCTGATTCCGGGAGCCGCGGTGATGGAGACACTGTTCAAGGATCCCGTCGTCACGCCTGACGAGATCAACATGATCCAGGTCAACAACCTCGCTGAAGGCATCGACTCGGTCAGCACTCGATTCGGCTGGCGTCCAACCGCGCCCAGTACCTGGGTGCCGGTGCATTGGAAGAAAGCGCCCACACACAAGAAGTAGGCACCCGTGTCAGGGCGTTCTTCGGGCTGCCGCTGCCCGACGCGCAGCGCGCGGCCCTGGCTGAGTTTCTCAACAGGTGCGCGGAGTCTGCACCCGGCTTTCGCTGGACTCCGGGGTCGAACCTTCACCTGACCATCCGTTTCATCGGCCAGGCCGATGTCTCCGTCGTCGAAGGCATCGCCCATCGCCTCAGCGTGGCCTCGCTTCCGGCTTTCGACGTCGAGCTCGGAGAGCTGGGCACATTCAAGCGTGGGCGCCTCGTGAGGGTGGTCTGGCAAGGACTCGCATTGGGCTCGCAGGCCGTCACCGCCCTCGCCCGCCAGGTTGACGTCGAATGCGCAGCCGCCGGCTTCGCGGCCGAGAAACGGCCGTTCCAGGCCCACCTGACGCTCGCCCGCTCGCGAGCTCGAGAAGGGGCGCCGCTCCCCATGCTGCCCCGACCGCCGCGGCCCGGACCCTGGCGCGTCGACGAGCTCGTGCTTTACCAGAGCCGGCTCGGCCGGGCCGGCGCCGTCTACGAGCCCCTACGCGTCCTGAAGCTCGAGTGACTCGAGGCCGGCTTGCGCGCACTCGAGGTCCTGCTCCGGCCGGCCGCCGCTGACGCCCACGGCGCCGAGCACCTTGCCGTCGCGCTTGATCAGAACCGAACCCAGACCCGGCACCATGGGGACGCGCACGAGCCGGTCGGCGACGCTGAAGAACCCGGGGCGGTCTTTTGCAAGCTCCGCGAGGCTGGCGCCGTCGCGGTGGAGCATCGCCGCCCCGACGGCTTTCGCCTCCGCGATCTGCGGTCCGAGCGGCGGCGCGCCGTCCATGCGGGCGAGGGCGATGAGCAGACCGCCTTCTCGACGACGGCGACGGTGACGCGGATGCCGAGGTCCGCCGCTTTGGCTTGCGCGCGAGTGACGACTTTGTTGGCGTCGGTGAGGTTGAGTGGCATTTTTAGCGACACTAGTGTCGCGCATGGAACTGAAGGACCGCGTGGCGATCGTCACCGGCGGCGGCACCGGCATCGGCCGCGCCGTGTGCCTTCGGCTCGCCCGCGCCGGCGCGGCGGCGGTGGTCGTGAACTACTCACGCTCCGAGGACGAGGGCAACGCGACCGCTCGCGATCTCGAGTCGCTCGGCTCGAAAGCAATCGCGCATCGTGCCGACGTCGCCTCGGAGTCCCAGGTGATCTCGATGATCGACGACACAGTCAGTCGGTTTGGCCGCCTCGACGTCCTGATCAACAACGCCGGCACGACCCACTTCATCCCGCACGCAAATCTCGACGGCCTGACCGATGAAGTCTGGAACGAAATCCTGAGCGTCAACCTGAAAGGCACCTTCTTCTGCTGCCGCGCCGCGGCGCCGCACCTGCGCAAGACGAAAGGCGTGATCGTGAGTGTGGCTTCGGTCGCCGGGTATCGCGCCGCGGGCTCGTCGATCGCCTATGGCGTGTCGAAGGCCGGGGTCCTTCAGCTGACGCGCGGGCTGGCGCTCGCTCTGGCCCCTGATGTGCGCGTCAACTCGGTGTCACCGGGACTGGTGTCGAGCCCATGGTTTCGGAAGCGTTTCGGTGAGGCCGCAGCCGCTGCGCTGGAATCGTCGACCGCGGAACGCACGCCACTGAAGGCTGTGGCCACGCCGGATCACGTGGCCCAGGCGGTGATGGCGCTCGTCGAGAATGACCTTGTCACCGGGCAGGACATCGTGGTCGACGGCGGTCGGATGGTCGACTACGTGTAGTCCGGATCGCCCCACCCGTCGGTGCTCTGCGGGCAGCGACGACTCCCCACATGGTGGGAGGCCAAGGCTACTCATGGTGGCCTGGCGGCGAACTGACTTTCGGACTTGCGCTGATCTTGAGGCAGCCTTACTGTTTGCGACGGCCCCGAGGGAAACGTTCGAGAGGGCAGGAACAGGTCGCAAGACCGGTACCAGCTCTCGAGAGGCGATCCGTCGGGGTCACTTGTTTTTCTGCACGGTGGGGACTTCGTCCCGTCCGCGGACCAACCCCCTCCGGCATGCGACGCTGGGTGGCGCCTGGAAGGTGACACGCAGGGGACGGCCCGAATAAATCCGGCCTAAAGCTCCACTTTGCGTCACTTGTTTTCAGCGCAAACCGTCATCTGAGCGCTGATCCCGGCGTTAGGCTCTAGCGCAATGAAGCTTGCGCAGCGTCCCACCAGGAGGCGCGATGACGCACGGGCGGCGGTCGAGGTCTCGATCGTGATGCCATGCCTGGACGAGGTCGAGACGTTGGCCACGTGCATCGCCAGGGCGCGGGAGGCGATCGAGAAGGGCGGGTATGCGGCCGAGATCATCGTGGCCGACAACGGCAGCAGCGACGGCTCTCAGCTGATCGCGCGCGAGCTGGGCGCGAGGGTAGTGGACGTTCAGCGCAAGGGTTATGGCAGCGCTCTCATCGGCGGCATCGACGCCGCCCAGGGCCGGTTCGTGGTGATGGGCGACGCCGACGCCAGCTATGACTTCGCGGCCATCGGTCCGCTCATCGCCGAGTTGCGCGAGGGCTACGACCTCGTCGTGGGCAATCGCTTTTTGGGCGGAATCGAGCCGGGCGCGATGCCGTGGTCACACAGGTGGTTCGGCAACCCGGTTCTCACCCGCATCAGCAGGATCTTCTTTCACGCCCCGGTCGGTGACACGCACTGCGGCCTGCGCGCCTTCACCAAAGACGCATACGAGCGCATGAGGCTGCGTGCGACCGGCATGGAGTTCGCCAGCGAGATGGTGATCAAGGCCTCGTTGAAGGGAATGCGGATCACCGAGGTGCCGGTGGTGCTGCACCCGGACGGGCGCTCGCGACCTCCTCACCTGCGCACGTGGCGGGACGGCTGGCGTCACCTGCGGTTCATGCTGCTGTTCAGCCCCCGCTGGCTGTTCCTCTATCCCGGCCTGGCACTGCTGGCGGGCGGCCTCATCCTGTCGGCTCTGCTGGTCGCCGGCCCGCTGCGCATAGGCGGCGTTCGTCTCGACATCCACACCCTGCTGGTCGCAGGTTTTCTGGCCCTGCTCGGATACCAGCTGATCCTGTTCGCAGTCTTCACGAAGATGTTCGCGATTCGCGAAGGTTTCCACCCACCGCACCCGATCCTCCAGACGCTGCTTCGCTACATCACGCTCGAGGTGGGCTTGCTCGCAGGCGCGCTCATGGCCCTGGGCGGCTTGGTGGCGCTCGTGGTGGCGGTGGTCAGCTGGCAGTCGGTGGGATTCGGAAATTTGAATCCGTCGACCACGATGCGCGAGGTGATCCCGGCCGTGGTCCTGCTGGCACTCGGGACTCAGACGATCTTCGCGAGCTTCTTCATCAGCATTCTCGCGATCGAGCGGGATTAGTAGACGGGCAGCTCCGGCGTTACGGCTTCAAGCCACTTGCGGCACGAGGTGAGGAACCGAGCCGCTTTCAAGCCGTCGAGGACCCGGTGGTCGAACGAGAAGCAGAGATACATCATCGGCTTGATCCCGATCATCCCGCCCACCGCCATCGGCCTCTCGACGATGGCCTCCATCGTGAGGATGCCGGCCTGGCCCGGATTGATCACCGAGTAGCTGAACAGCGTGCCGAACGTCCCGGAGTTGTTGACCGTGAACGTGCCGCCGCTGAGGTCGTCGGCTTTGAGCTGCTTGTTGCGGGCGCGGCTGGCCACGTCGTTGACAGCGCGCGCGAGCCCTGCGATAGAGAGACTGTCCGCGCGACGGATGACCGGCACGACAAGCGTGTCTTCGAGCCCGACGGAGACGCCCAGGTTGATATCGCGATGGATGATGAGCTCGGTCTCGTTGAAGGTCGAGTTGACCTCGGGGTGCTCGCGCAGCGCGGAGATGGTGGCGGCCATCACGTACGGCAGGTAGGTGAGCGAGAAGCCCTCCTGCTTCTGGAACGCGGCTTTGTTGGCGTTGCGGTTGGCGACGACCCCCGACATGTCGGCCTCCTGCGTCTGCCATGCATGCGGGATAGTCGCCTTCGAACGGACCATGTTCTCGGCGATGAGCCGCCGAACTCGGGTGAGCTGCACGACCTGATCGCCTTCACTCGGCGTCGCGGCTGCGGGCGTGGGCGCTACGGCAGGCGCGGCCTTGGCGGAAGCCGCGAACTGCTCCACATCCTTCTTCGTCACGCGGCCGCCGATGCCGGTGCCGTGGACCCTGGAGAGGTCGACCCCGAGCTCTGAAGCCTGCATCTGGACCGCCGGTGAATAGCGATGCTCGCCGCCTTCTAGAACTGGTACCGGAGCAGCCGGCTGCGGAGTAGGGGCGGGCGTGGGCGTTTCCTGAGGTGCGGCCTTGGGTGCCTTTGCCTCCGGCGACGGCGTTGGGGCGGCGACCTTCGGGGCTGGGGCAGGGGCTTCGGGCGTCGCGGTCAGCGCGCCATCCGCGCCATCCGCGCCGACCTCGACCACGGCGATCTCGGCACCGGCCTGCACCGTCTGCCCTTCCTTCGCGAGGATCTCCTTCAAGACCCCGCTCACCGGTGACGGCACCTCGGCGCTCACCTTGTCGGTGTCGACCTCGAGCATGGGCTCGAACTCGACCACCTTGTCGCCGGGCTTCACGAGCCAGCGGGAGATCGTTCCCTCATGGACCGATTCCCCAAGCTGCGGCATGACCACGCGGGTCGTCTTCGCCATGTCTAAAACGAGGCGAGCTCGCGCAAGGCCCGGGCGATCTTCTCAGGGTTGGGCATGAACGCCTCCTCCATCGCCGGCGCGTAAGGCATCGCCGGCACGTCGAGGCCACCCAGGCGCTTCACCGGCGCATCGAGCCACCGCCAGGCCTCGTCGGCGATGATGGCGGCCACCTCGGAACCGACCGAGACGCTGAGGTTGTCCTCATAGAGGACCAGGCACTTGCCCGTTTTGCGGGCGGACGCGACGATCGCCTCGCGGTCCAGCGGATAGACGGTGCGCAGGTCGACGATCTCGATGCTCACGCCCTCGCCATCGACGACTTTGGCCGCCTCCAGCGCGTACTGGACCATGAGGCCGTAGCAGAAGATGGAGATGTCGCTGCCCACGCGGACGGTGCGAGCCACCTGCAGGGGGATCAGGTATTCGCCCTTCGGCACCGGCTCCTTGAACATGCGGTACAGCCGCTTGTGTTCGAAGAACAGGACCGGATCGGGGTCTCGGATCGAAGCGAGCAGGAGGCCCTTGGCCTCGTATGGGCTCGAAGGGATGACGATCTTCAAACCGGGCGTCGCGAAGCGAGCCTCGATCGACTGCGAGTGGTAAAGCGCCCCGTGCGCGTGCCCACCGAACGGAGCGCGGATGACCATCGGCACCGACCAGTCGCCGTCGCTGCGGTAGCGGAACTTGGCGATCTCATTGGTGATCTGGTTGAAAGCCATGTGTGCGAAGTCGGCGAACTGCATCTCCGCCACCGGCCGCTTGCCGGCCAGCGCGAGACCGAGCCCGACGCCGGCGATGGAGGATTCCGCCAGCGGCGTGTCGATGACGCGCGCCTCGCCGAATCTCTTGCGCAGGCCGTCGGTGACCAGGAACACGCCGCCCTTCTGGCCCACGTCCTCTCCCAGCACCATGACGCGCTCGTCGCGCTCCATCTCTTCGGTGAGACATGAGCGCAGTGCGGCCACCATGTTCATCTCCTCGGTCTCGACCCCAGAGGGGGGGTCGATCGCCTTCGGCACATCGAGGCCATAGACGTTGGTTGTCGCGTTCTCAGGCGGGGCGTCGGGCGACTCCATACCCTGCCTGGTCGCTTCGGCGACCTCGCCCTTGACCTTCTCCTCGAGAGCTTCGATCTCTTTGGCGCTGAGCACGCCCTCTTCGAGCAGGCGCTTCTTGAAGCGCTCCAGGCAGTCGTTCTGCGCGAGCTGGTCGATCTCCTCCTGGGTTCGGTAGCGGCGCTGGTCGTCCTCCGACGAATGCGCCCCCAGGCGATCGACCAGGCATTCGATGAGCGTCGGGCCCTGGCTGGCGCGTGCCCGCGCCACCGCCTCCGCCGCCACGACGTAGCACGAGACCGGGTCGCGACCGTCGACGGTGACACCGGGGAATCCGTAGCCGGCGGCGCGCTGCGCGACGTGCTCGATCGCGTACTCCTTGTTGAACGGCGTCGAGATGGCGAAGCCGTTGTTCTCGCAGACGAAGATCTCCGGCAGCTTGTAGACGGCGGCGAAGTTGAACGCCTCGTGTGTGTCGCCCTCGGAGCCGGCGCCCTCGCCGTAGTTGGTCATCACGACCTTGTCGGTGCCGTCCATCTTCAGGGCGTACGCCGCGCCCGCGCCGTGCACCATCTGCGTCGCCACCGGCGAGCCGCCGGAGATGATGTTGAGCCGCGTGTCGGAGAAGTGACCCGGCGTCTGCTTGCCTCCTGACGCGGGGTCGGCCGGCTTCGCCAGCACGGCGAGCATGAGATCGAGAGGCGTCACGCCCATACGCATGCAGAGCACGACGTCGCGGTAGTAGGGCGAGACCCAGTCGTACTTCGGCTTCAGCGGCCAGCTGACGCCGATCTGCGCGGCTTCGTGGCCGGCGCAGGAAATGATGAACGGCGCCCGGCCCTGCCGGTTGAGGACCTGGAAGCGGTAGTCGATCTGCCGCCCAAGGAGCATGAAGTAGAACCACTCCTTGAGCGTCTTCTCGTCAAGGTCGGTGTCACGCCATGCGACCGGCTGCTGGAAGCGCCAGTCCCGCTTGAGCTCCGGCTCTTCCTGCTTCGCTTGCTCGCGAGGCTTGGTGGTCGCCATCTAGATGTGGATGGCGTGCCCGTCGACCGCCATCGCCGCCTCCATCACCGCCTCGCTCAGCGTCGGGTGCGGATGAATGTTGCGGCCGAGCTCCCATGCATCGCCCTGGAAGAGCTGCGTGAGGGCGGGCTCGGCGATGAGCTCGGTGGCGTTCGGGCCGACGACGTGGGCGCCGAGCAGCCGCCCGGTCTTGGCGTCGGCGACCATCTTTGCGAAGCCCGCGGTCTCGCCGTGGATGATCGCGCGGCCGAGGGCGGTGAACGGAAACTTGCCGACCTTGACCTCTAGGCCCTTGTCTCGCGCCTGCTTCTCCGTCAACCCGACCGAAGCGATCTGCGGATGCGAGTAAGTGCACCGCGTGACGAGATCCTGGTCCATCGGTGCCAGCTGCTGCCCGGCGATGTCCTCTGCCGCGGTGATGCCTTCGTGGGACGCCGCGTGCGCGAGCAGGAATCCGCCGACAACGTCGCCGATGGCGTGGATCGTGTCGACCGACGTGCGCATCCATTCGTCCACCTTGATGAAGCCGTTCGCCTGGGTCGTCACGCCGACCTGCTCGAGGCCGATGTCTTTCGAACGCGGGGCGCGGCCGACCGCGACCATCAGCTGCCGAGCCCACACCTCGCCCTGCTCGGTGTCGACGCTGACGCCGTCGCGGGCCTTCTTCGCGCCTCTGACGCGCACCCCGACGCGGCAATCGATACCCGCCTTCTTGAAAGCGCCGAGCATCTCTTTGGAGACCTCCTCGTCCTCGAGGGGGACGAGACGATCGAGGGCCTCGAGCAGGATGACCTTGACGCCCAGCTGGTTGTAGAGCGTCGCGAATTCGACGCCAACCGCGCCCGCGCCGATGATGCAGATCGACTCCGGGACCTTGGTGGCGAGCGTCGCGTGGTCGGAGGAGATGATGTACTCGCCGTCGAAATCGATCCCCGGCAGCGCCTTCACCGTCGACCCGGTCGCGACGATGACGTGCGGCGCCTTGACCTGGGTGTTTCCGACCGCAATCGTGTTCTTGTCGCGCAGCCGCCCGCTGCCGGCGATCACCTCGATCTTGTTCTTCTTCATGAGGAACTGCACGCCCTTGTAGAGCTGGTTCACCACGGCGTCGCGCCTCGTGGCGATGCGCGGGTAATCGAAGGTGACCTTGTCGGCGTTGACGCCGAACTCGGTCCCCCGCGTGGACACCCGGTGGTACAGCTCAGACGACTCGAGGAGGGCTTTGGTGGGGATGCAGCCGATGTGCAGGCAGGTGCCCCCGAGCTTGTCCGCCTCCACCAGGGCGACCTTCAGGCCGAGCTGGGAAGCTCGGATCGCGGCCGGATAACCGCCCATCCCTCCTCCCAGGATCACAACGTCGAAATCGCCAGCCGCCATGTGAATCAAGTGTAGAAGTCGCCGCCAGGCGGCCACCCTGCTCAGGCGCAGCCGGGTTTCAGGAGGTTGGCGAGCGCGCGATCGTAGTCGGTGCCGCGTGCTTGCGCAATTCCGGTCGCTGGATCCCCGTACCGGTCTACCCCACGGTAGTAGTCAGGAGGGCTGTCGACCTGGGGCATGACCAGCGGGTCGACGGCGGCGTGGGGGTCGAGGCATGGGTTGGCTCGGGCGGCTGCCAGGGCCTGCAGGTCCGCGGTCTCACGCTGCATCTGGACGGTCTTCGCCGAGCTATAGGCGAACAGGAGCACGCCGCTGTTGAAACAGGCGAGGAAGACGCAGGCGATGAGCGCAGGGCGCCAGGTGCCACGCCAGGGCAGCTCGCGGGCGGCGTCGGCAAGCAGAAGCAGCCAGAGCAGGGCCCCCTCGTAGACGTACCGGCCTGCGCCCGACTGCTGGTAGCCGAGCTGCGCGCGGTTGACACCGGTGACGGCATAGAAAGCGACGAGAGCCACCGCGATCCCGATCGCGAAGGCATCCGGCGGGCGCCGGCGCCAGCTGAAACCGAGGGCAACGACGGCGAGGGCGAGGAGCGCAAGCCCGATTCCGCCGCCTTCGCCTATCAGCCCGGCGACGGCCGCGCCCAGGCCCCAGGCCACGTAGAGCGGAAGGACCCCGAGGTTGGCCATCAACGAGACCGGCTTCGGCGGCGCTCCGGCATGGCCGTACGCCAGGTACCAGGCTCCAAACGCGATGGCAACCGGCGCGAGCCAGATGAGGTTGCGACGCCGTTCCGGGATGAGCAGGAGCCAGACGGCGGCGGCGACCCAGAAGAAAAGGCCGATGCCCGAGAACATGAGCGAGCCGAACAGCAAGATCATGGCCAACCACGTGCGGCGATGCGTGTCGATGACCAGCAGGGCGCCGAGGCCGCAAGCCACGGAGCCAACGAACGTGATTTGAAACGCCCACAGTAGGTTTTCCCACGCGGCGCCCATCACCAGAAGGAGCATGGCCGCCGCGATCGCGACCGCCTCGCCCGCGCGCCGGCAAACCAGCTCGAACAGCAGAGCCACGGTCGTGGCATGAAGGGTGAGCAGCACGACCATGTAAGGGACATAGCTGCGCATGCCCACGGTGTTGAGAAGCACCCAGTAGATCAGCCGAGGAATCATCACCGGATGCTCGTTGTGAGGCTGGAGGAGAACTGCGAAGCCCGTGTCCGCCGGCAAGATGAACGTCCATTCATCGAAGTAGAAGGTGAAACCGCGCGCCAGCCAGAGGGTCGCGGCGCACACGATCACCGCCGCGAGCGCGACGAAGACGCGCGCATGCGGGACGCGGACTTCCGCTGTCTTCACGCTTGGGCCGTGCGCAATGGGCCGGGCGCAGCCTTTGGGATGGCGACCATCGCGAACCACACCGCCACCGCGAGCAGCACCGGCAGTGGTCCCAGGGGCCAGGCTAGCTCGGCGGTCGCGGCCACGACAGCCAGCCAGGCCCGCTGCCAGGTCGGCGGCTGGTCGTGGAGGAACAGCCAGGCCGCGCCGACCAGGATCGCGAAATCCTGGAGGTGCCAATACGTCGCGGACATCATCGACGTGAGCAGGCCCAGTGTGATCAGACGCGCGAGGCTCGCACCACGGTTGAGATAGGCGGCTACGACACCGAGCACAATCACTGCCACCTCGACCGCGTAGCTCGCCGGCCCTGGCCCGACCACGTAGGCCCACGTGAAGAAGCGGTTGTTGACCACTCCCTGGGCTTCGGCGAGCAGGCTCCGGTAATCGCCGACGCCCTCGGTTCCGACCACTGCCAGCGAGACCACCCCGAGCAGCCCCATCGTGACCACCCATGCGGCAGTGATTCGCCACCGCCTGGCGGCGAGCAGCACCAGCGGTATTGCGATCGCTACCTGCGGCTTCAGCACGGACAGCCCGAGCACCGCCCCTGCGAGATATGGCTTGCCGGATTCGGCGAGGCGCCAGCAGGCGATCACCCCGAGCATCACAAGGACCACGGGCTGGCCGAGGCTGAGGCTGTAGAGGACTGGATACCAGGCGATCGCCCCAAGCAGCCACAGGTACCGCGCCAATCCGGTGCCGGGCGCAGCGAGCCACCAGGCTGCGACGAGCGCCGCGACGGACAGCGCAAGCCACACGAAGAAGGCAGCCTGCGGGCCGGCCGGAGTCAGCGGAACCAGCAGCCACGCCGCGGGCGGAGGCGACAGGAAACGCTCACCCTCGCCAAATGGCACGCCAGGGCGCAGCTGAGCGAAGACCTGGTGCTGGAGATCGAGTGAGTAGATGTGCGCCCAGCCATGGTCGAGGCCGATGCGGGCGCCGATGTAAACGAGGGTCAGGTCGTTGTCGAGTGCGTCCTGGCGGATTGGTGCGAACACCCACCAGGCCGTGATCGCGCCGGCGATCAGCAGAAACCAGGCAAGTGCGGCGAGGCCGAGGTTGCGGAGAACGCTGTTGTCGATCCGCCGCAGTATGGAGGGCTCGAGCCGCGGTCGGAGATCCTCGCCGGATCTTCGGCGCCCATGCGGCCCATCTGCGTTGTTGCCGCCTGCGCTCCTCACTACACGTATGTCAAATACGCTGCGTTCCGGTGCTCGGCGGCGCCTAGCAGCTGGACCACCTGGTCACCGAATCTCTCGACGAGGCCTCCGACCGCGGCTTACCCCCGCTCGGCGAGCGGTACCGGTTTTCGAGGTTCGGGCCCGATGTACTCCGACTGCGGGCGGATGAGCCGGTTGTTGGCCACCTGCTCGAGCACATGCGCGGTCCAGCCTGCCGCGCGCGAGACGGCGAAGGTGGGCGGGAAGAATTCTTTGGGCAGGCCGATCGCCTGGAGAACGCCGGCCGAATAGAACTCGACGTTGGTTGCCTGCGGCCGCTCGGGGTGCTCCTCGTGAAGTATCGCGAGTGCTGTCTCCTCGACCTTCGATGCGAGCGCGTAGAAAGTCGGGTTGAGCCTCTCGCACATGGCCTTGAGGATTCTCGCGCGGGGGTCATAGGTGCGGTACACGCGATGGCCGAAGCCCATGAACCGAACCTTGCGCGTGCGAGCCTCACGCATCCAGTGCTCGGCATTCTCGGGAGCCCCGATCTGCTCGAGCTGATCCATGACCTGGGACGGCGCACCTCCGTGCGCGGGCCCCTTGAGCGCGCCGATGGCACCGACGAGGCACGACGCCAGGTCCGAATCCGTTGATGCGATGACGCGGGCGGTGAAGGTCGATGCGTTCATGCCGTGGTCGGCGAGCAGAACGAGATAGGTGTTGAGGGCTCGCACGAGCTCGGGTGAGGACTCTTTGCCGTTGAGCATGTAGAGGTAGTTGGCGGCGTGGGCGAGGTCGGCACGGGGCTTGACCGGTGGCAAGCCCTGTCCCCGGCGGTGGAATGACGCGAGGATGGTCGGAAACGACGCGGTCGCGTGAACCGCGAGCGGGATGGTCGGCTTCTCGAGCCTGTGTTCGATCCCCTGCACGGAAACGACGCTGCGAAGAACATCCATGGGATCGGTGTCCTTGGGCAGGGCCTCCAGCGTCGTCATCGCCGCCGGCGTCAGCGCGCGTGAGCCGGCGAGCTCGAGCGTCAGGGCATCGAGCTCGGCGCGGGTCGGCAAGCGCCCGTACCAGAGCAGGTGCGCCACCTCTTCGAACGACATCTGCTCGGCGAGGTCGGCGATCACGTAGCCGCGATAGACGAGGCGGCCGTTGGCGCCGTCGACCAGGGAGATCGCGGTCTGGGCTGCCACGATCCCTTCCAGGCCGGGAACGTACTGGCTCATCTGCTTGCGATGGGGAGGGGCTTGCTGCCTGGCTGCGGGCCCTTCCAGACGGAGGCCGGACGGATGAGGCGGAGATCCGCCAGCGACTCGAGCACGTGCGCCGTCCAGCCCGCGACCCGCGACGTCGCGAACAGACACGTGAACAGCTCTTTCGGTATACCGACGCCGGTGAGGACGACGGAGGCCCAGAAGTCAACGTTGGTGGCGTTCGGGCGGTCGGGATGGGCTTCGTGGAGGATCTGCAGCGCGATCTCCTCCGTATGCTCGGCGGTCTTGTAAAGTTCCGGCGCTGCTTCTCTCGCCATCTCCCTCAAGATCTTGGCGCGAGGGTCATACGTCCTGTAGACGCGATGTCCGAAGCCGGGGAATCGCGCGTGCTGTGCGTGCTGTTCCCGCAGCCACTTCTCGGCGTTGTCGGCCGTCCCGATCTTGTCGAGCATGCTGCGTGCCGCATAAGTGGCACCGCCGTGCGCGGGCCCCTTGAGCGCGGCGATGGCGCCCACCACGCAAGACGTGAGGTCGCTGCCGGTCGACGCGATCACGCGAGCGGTGAAGGTCGAAGCGTTGAGGCCGTGATCGGCCAGCAGCACGAGGTAGGTGTCGAGCCAGTGGACGCGTTCAGGCGACCCTTCACGACCTTCCATCATCCACAGGAGGTTGGCCGCGTGGCCGACGTCTTCGCGAGGCTCGAGCGGCTCCGTCCCCTGACGGCGCCTGTAGGCCGCGGCGACGATGGTCGGCACGACTGCGGTGAGCGCGATCGCCTCATCCAGGGTTGGCTTGGTGATCGCTTTGGCGGCGCCCTGAGCGGAGACGATCGTCCGGAGGACGTCCATCGGGTCGGTGTCGGCCTCCAGGCACTTCAACGCGTCCCGCGCGCTGTCCTTGAGGCGCCGGGCGACGGCCATCTGGCGGCGCAGAGTTTCGAGCTGCTGTTTGTCCGGGAGAGCTCCGTTCCAGAGGAGATATGCGGTCTCCTCGAAGCTCGCGACCTTCGCGAGATCTTCGATGAGGTATCCGCCGCTATAGATCAGCCTTCCGTTCGCGCCGTCCACCTCGCTGACGGCGGTCTCGGCCGCGACCACTCCCTCCAGTCCTGGGCTGAACTCAGGCACTTCCATTAAGTGTAAGGAGCCGTAAAGTGCCACTGGCGGCGACGCCATCCGCCGCACGCGAAAGCGGAGCAATCCGACTGCTGATCTGGAGCGTCTTTGGTGATCGCCGCCACCGCCGACTTCGGTTACTCGCTGATCATTCGGGCGCAGGAACTCCAACCGCCCGATCCGTTCACGTTTCCATTCGTGGCGACTTACCTCATCAACCGGAGGCGGCGCGAGCGTCGATTCGCAGGGCAATGTGACCACGACGAGCACCTGCTAAACGTTTGGCTCCCGCGCCCGCGAAGGCCTGGCCCACGACGCTGGGCCGGCCGCGCCCATCTGTGTCGTGGCAGCAATAAAGCTGGGAGCCATCGACCCCCGGGGCAAAGCACCTACGGCCGACAGCTCACGCGCGAGGACAATTCGACGACAGTGACAGCAACTATTGATAGCTAGTTAGCAGGAAATCGCCGCGTGCGCCGTTAAGCTTGTCACCTAACAACGCGGAGGCAACTATGTCATCCCTACGTCCTGCAACGGTCATCGCAACGCTGTACCAGCTGCTCGGTGGGTCCCTGAGCTCGCCGGCAGAACCGGACGGGCCAGGCTGCTCGTGCGAAAAGTGCGAGCAAGCCTGGAACCGGCAACAGGCTCTGCGCCGGATTTCGCATCGTGCCGAGGTCGGCATGGGCCTGAGGCGAATCGGCCCCGGCCCCGGCTAAGCCACTCTCGATAACGAATCGTCCGATTCGGCGTTAGCGCTGATGACGATGAGGACCGGATGGCTTCGAACGTTGGCCTTGACCGCGCTGCTGACGGGTGCCTGCGCCTCGGTCGCCCCGCCCGGCGCTCGGAATGCATCGTCCGCGGCAACAGCTGCTCGAACTAGCGCGATCCCAACGTCAAGCCCGGCGCCAAAGGTTCAGTGCCCACCCCCTTCCAACCGCTGCCTGGCCCTGGTCACACTCCGCGGCAGCAACGTGATCGTTGTTCGCGATATCACTGACATCGCTCACGCGAAGACCGTCGGCACGCTTGGGCTGTACCCGGCACCCCAGGGCGCGAGTTCAGCGATGGAAGGTGCTTTGGGGCAGTTCATTAGTGCAACCGAATTCTCATATTCCGGCGGCACGAGCGATCCCTACTTCGCGCTTCCAACAGGTTTGTTCCGCGCACCCCTGTCTGGTTCGCCCAAGACCACGGTCGCGATGGGCACCGACGCTGTGATCGCATTTGCATGGAGCCCGGATGGGAGCACGCTGGTTTACATCACCGCGGGCGACTCTGGGAACTCGCTGCATCAATTCAAGGCTGGGCAGGATAGAGTGATCGCCTCCGTTCCGCCGCCTGGCTTGGGTGGGGGATGCGAGGTCACCCCTTGCCCTGGCCCGTTTCAAAATCCAGGTGACAACTGGGACTTCCGACTGTCCTACTCCGCTAACGGTGCTCGAATTTCGATGGTCCAGGACAGCATTCGGAGCTACCTGCTGGTCTGGGATTCCAATGGCAAGGTCCTGACCAGCATTGATTCAGAGGAAGTGTCAATGTCCGTTTGGTCCGGATCGAGCCTCTACTTCCGCGATGCCACGGGGGTCGAGGTCTTGCGCGACGGTGTGATCTCTCCATTACTTCGAGGCGTCGAATGGATCAGGCCCAAAGCCTCGCCAGATGGTCGCTACATCGTTTATGAGGCTCGACAACTTGGCTTGCCCCACGTCTTCATTCTCGACATAGCGTCAGGGCAGGTTCGCGACATCGGGTCCGGTCGTTCCGAACCGGCATTCCTCACCTCCCGCTATGTCTGGGACGAAACCGAGCCAGCATGCGTGGCAGAGGGCAAATGTGGCGCGGGTTTTCCTGGAGTGGCGAGCGGACCGACCTTCATCTATGACCTACAGGATGGTACGGAAGCCAGATCGGTAATCACATCGGTGGTCGACGTCTGGCCCCGCGGGGGTTAGGCATTCTCTGCGCTTACACCATCCCCAGCTCCCAGCGCGCTTCTTCCGACATGCGCTCTGGGGTCCAGACCGGTTCGTAGACGATGTCGACGCCGGCGTCCTTGACCCCGGGCAGTGTAAGCAGGTGGTCGCGAACGTCGGCCATGACGTCAGCGGCCATCGGGCAGCCGAGTGCCGTGAGGGTCATCTTCACATCGACCCGCTCGGGCTTGATGGCGATGTCATAGACGAGGCCGAGGTCGATGATGTTGACCGGGATCTCGGGGTCGAAGCACTGGCGCAGGACCTCGATCACGTCCTCGGGCTTGACAGTCGAATCGGGCGCGACCTGGGTCGTCGGGGCTGGTGCTAGCTCACTCATGGCTTCTCCATGGGAAGGCCGGCGTCCTTCCATGCTTTCGTGCCGCCACGGAAGCTCACCACATCGTTGACGCCGAGCGCCACCGCCATCTCGGCTGCCACCGCCGACCGCTCGCCGACGGCGCAGACGAAGATCGTGCGATCGCGGAACTTCTGCGCGCTGGGGTTCGAAAGGATCGAGTTCAACACCACGTGCCTCGCACCCGGAAGGTGGCCTTTGTTCCACTCCCAGTCCTCGCGCACGTCGACGACCTCATAACCTTCGTCGATCAGCTTGCGGATGTCGTCGATCTTCAGGTCGCGAAACGGCGTCACCTGGTTGCTCATCGGTTACTCCTCGTCCTCATCTTCATCAGCCAAACCGTACGCCCCCACCTTCAGCACCTTCAGCGACAGCAGTGCGCACTTGATGCGCGCCGGCGAGATCTCGATGCCGAGCTCTCCGAGCACGTCGTGCTTGTCGATCTTCTTCGCGTCCTCGAGGGCCATGCCCTTTAGCCGCTCCGTGAGCAGGGAGGCAGAAGCCTGGGAGATGGCGCAGCCGCGGCCGTGAAAGCGGACGTCTTCGATCACTCCGTCGGTGACCTTGAAGTCCATGCCCACCACGTCGCCGCATAAGGGGTTGTCCTCCTCGTGTGTGATGTCGGGCTTCTCCAGGCGGCCGAAGTTCCGCGGGTTCTTGTAGTGGTCGAGGATGTACTCCCGGTAGAACTGATCGTCAGCGGCGGAGCTCATGCCAATCCCCCTGGCAGCAGTTGAGGGGTCCCCGCGAAATCGAAGATTTCGTGGGGTGCATAGAACTGATCATCTGCGGCGGTGCCGGTGCTCATTTGAAAATTCTCTGGGCCTCTTTGATGGAACTCACCAGGCGGTCGACTTCATCCTTCTGCGTATAGACATAGAAGGAAGCGCGCGCGGTCGCGACCACGCCCAGGCGCGTCATCAGCGGCATCGCGCAGTGATGCCCGGCCCGCAGACACACCTGATCGCGGTCCGCGATGGTAGCGAGATCGTGAGGGTGAATACCCTCCAGCGAGAAGGAGACAACGCCCGCGCGCCGAGACGGCGGAGGTCCGTACAGCGTCAAGCCTTCGATGTCGCTCAGCGCCTCGTACGCGTACTCGGTGATCTCCCGCTCGTGCGTCCGCACGGCCTCCATGCCGAGCCCGGCGAGATAGTCGACCGCGGCCCCCAGGCCGATGACCTCGCCGATGGCCTGCGTGCCGGCCTCGAACTTCCACGGCAGGTCGTGGTAGGTCGTGCCTTCGATGCGCACGGTCTTGATCATGTCGCCGCCCGACTGGAACGGGTCCATGGCCTCCAGCAGCTCGCGGCGGCCGTAAAGAATGCCCGCGCCGGTCGGGCCGAGCATCTTGTGGCCGCTGAAAGCGTAGAAGTCGCAGCCGAGCGTCCGCACGTCGACGCCCTGGTGCGGGGCGCCCTGGGCGCCGTCCACGAGCACTGTCGCGCCGGCGGCCTTGGCGGCGGCGACCATCTCCCCCGCGGGGTTGATGGTGCCCAGAGCGTTCGACACCTGGCTGAAGGCGACCAGCTTGGGGGAGCGTTCGAGCAGCTCGTGGAACTGGTCGAGACGGAGCTCGCCGCGCTCGTCGATGTCGACGTACTCGATGTGCGCGCCGTTGGCCGCGGCGAGGATCTGCCACGGGACGATGTTGGAGTGGTGGTCGAGGATCGTGAGCACGATGAGGTCGCCGGCCTTCACGTTCTTGCGGCCCCAGGCATAAGCCACCAGGTTGATGGCCTCTGTGGTGCCTCGCGTGTAGATGATCTCCTTCGTCGAGGCAGCGTTCACGAACGCGCGTACCTTCTCGCGAGTGCCCTCGTAGCGCTCGGTCGCCACCTCAGCTATGTGGTACGCAGCGCGATGGATGTTCGAGTTGAAGTGCTCGAAGTAGTCGAGCATCGCTCCGGTCACCTGGCGTGGGCGCTGCGAGGTGTTCGCTGAGTCGAGATATGCGATGCCCGTCTCGAAGATGGGAAAGTCTTTGCGGATCGTCGCCACGTCGAGTGGACGCGTGCCGTTCGTGGTCATTCCGGCACCTCGACGAACACATCCTCGCCTTCCACGCTCACGGGGTAGGTCTTGGCCGGGATGACCGCGGGCAGGCCGGTCACCTTGCCGGTGACGAGGTTGAAGCGCGAGCCGTGCTGCGGGCACTCGACATCCATGCCCCACAGCTCGCCCTCGCACAGCGAGAACTCCTCGTGCGTGCAGATGTCGTTGAGAGCGTAGAAGTTGCCGTCCTCAGCATGAGCGAGGCACACGGGCGTGCGCCCGGCCTCGACCTTCTTCAGCGACTCCGCGGGCATCTCGTCGACTGACGCGACGCGATACCTAGCCAAGGCGTGCCTCGAGCTCGGTCTCGATCAACCGGCGCGCGTGCTCGAACGGGATGCGCTCGAGGACGTCGCCGAAGAACCCTTGCACGATCATCCGCTTTGCGGTCGTCTCGGGGATTCCCCGCGACCGCAGGTAGAAGAGATGCTGCGGGTCGACCGGGCCGACAGTGGCGCCGTGCGTGCAGCGCACGTCGTTGTTGTCGATCTCGAGCATGGGGATCGATGTCGCCTTGGCGTGGTCGGAGAGGACAAGGTTTCGGTTCGCCTGATAGGCATCGGATCGTGCGGCGCCTTTCTCGATCCGGATCAGGCCGGCATAAACCGTGCGCGCGACATCCTGCAGCGCGCCTTTGAACAGCAGGTCGGAGCGCGTGTTGCCGACCTGGTGGTCCTGGAGCGTGTGAAAGTCGAAGAACTGCTCCCCTGACGCGAAGTAGATTGCCTTGAGCTCCGCTTCCGCTCCCTGCCCCTGAAGAGAGGCCTCGACGCGTGTCTTCGAGAAGCGAGCGCCCAGGGTGACATTGAAGAGCCGCAGCGACGCGTCCTTGTCGAGGCGAGCGCGCTGGTCGGCGAGGTGCCACGCGTTGCGGCCCCATTTCTGCAGCGCGACGTAACCGACGGTCGAGCCCTCGCCGAGGAACAGCTCGGCTGAGCCGCTCTTGTAGCCGGAGGCTTCATCCGCGGGCGAGAGGTACTCGTCGAGGTAGTTGAAGCGTGAGCCGCGGCCGGCGACGATCAGCGTATGCGGCAGGACGGCGGTGCCGCCCTCCGCTGAGAACACCTGGCCGACGATCGGCTTGTCGATGACCACCCCGTCTGGCACATAAAGGAAGGTGCCGTCGGCGAAGAAGGCCGCGTGAAGGGCGGCGAACCGGTCTCGCTCGGCGCGCACCTGGGTGAAGAGAAGGGTTTCCAGGAGCTCTGGGTGCGTCTTCGCCGCGACGCTGATGGGCTCGAGGACGACGCCCGCGCGGGCCAGCTCCGGGTCGAGGCTCACCGCTTCGATCTCGGAGCCGCGCATGGTGACAGTTCCGGCGACGCCCTCCAGAGCCTCAGCGGGAGCGGCTCCATTTCGACGTTCGAACTGCGAGAACTTGGCAACGTCCAGTCCGCTGACGTCTGTGCGCCGCCACTCCTCGTCGATGCGGCTCGGCATGGGCATGCGCTCGAACGTGTCGAACGCAGTGCGCCGGCGCTTCAGCAGCCAGTCGGGCTCGCCGTGGAGGGAGGCGATCTCCTCCACGCCTCGAAGAGTGAAGGGCATGCCTAGCCTACGGAGCCCTCCATCTCGAGCTGGATGAGGCGGTTCAGCTCCACGGCGTACTCGAGTGGGAGCTCCTTGGTGAACGGCTCGATGAAGCCGTTGACGATCATGGTCTCGGCCTCGCTGCGAGTGATGCCCCGGCTCATGAGATAGAAGAGCTGTTCGTCCGACACCTTGCTCACGGTCGCCTCGTGGCCGAGGGTCACGTTCTCGGCGTCGACGTCGTTGTACGGATAGGTGTCGGAGCGCGACTCGTCATCCAGAAGCAGCGCATCGCACTTGACGAACGATTTGCTGTTCTTGGCGTCGGGGTACATCTTGATGTGCCCTCGGTAGGAGGTCCGCCCTCCCGCCTTGGAGATCGACTTCGAGGTGATCGTCGACGTCGTGTTGGGCGCGACGTGGATCATCTTGCCGCCGGCGTCCTGGTGCTGGCCCTTGCCCGCGAACGCCACCGATAGCACGTCGCCCTTGGCGCCTGGCTCCATCAAATAGACGGAGGGGTACTTCATCGTGATCTGCGAGCCGAGGTTCCCGTCGACCCACTCCATCGTGGCGTCGGCGTACGCCATCGCGCGCTTGGTGACCAGGTTGAAGACGTTGGTCGACCAGTTCTGGATCGTCGTGTAGCGGCAGCGTGCGTTCTTCTTGACGATGATCTCGACCACCGCCGAGTGCAGCGAGTCGGTCGTGTAGATCGGCGCGGTGCACCCTTCTATGTAGTGAACGAACGAGCCCTCGTCGCAGATGATCAGGGTTCGCTCGAATTGGCCCATGTTCTCCGCGTTGATGCGGAAGTAGGCCTGCAGCGGGACCTCGACACGCACGCCCTTCGGCACATAGATGAAGGAGCCACCGGACCACACCGCGGTGTTCAGCGCGGCGAACTTGTTGTCGGCGGGCGGGATCACGGTGCCGAAGTACTCCTTGAACAGCTCGGGGTGGTCGCGCAGCGCGGAGTCGGTGTCCGTGAAGATGACGCCCTTCGCGGTGAGCTCCTTCTGCAGCGAGTGGTAGACGACCTCTGACTCGTACTGCGCAGAGACGCCGGCCAGGAACTTACGCTCGGCCTCGGGCACCCCCAGCCGGTCGTATGTCGCCTTGATGTCAGGCGGCAGCTCCTCCCACGTCTTCGACTGCTTGTCGGACGCCTTGAGGTAATAGAAGATGTTCTCGAAGTCGATCACCGAGAGGTCGGCGCCCCACGTGGGCATCGGCTTCTTGCGGAAGATCTCGAGCGAGCGGAGACGCATCTTCGTCATCCACTCCGGTTCCTGCTTCATCCACGAGATCTCCTTGACGATCTCGGGGTTCAGGCCGCGCTTGGCCTTGAAGACGTACTCCTCGGGAACGAAGAAGCCGTACTTCTCCTTGTAATCGGTGCCGACGTCGACTTTGGGTACCGTCGCCATCAGGCAACCTCCTCGGGCTTCAGCACGGCCGGCTCGTCAGCCTCGGCCCATTCCGAATAACCGGTCTTCTCCAGCCTGTCTGCGATCTCAGGTCCGCCCGACAAGACAAATCTCCCATCCACGAGCACATGCACGAAGTCGGGCTTGATGAACTGCAGGATGCGGGTGTAGTGGGTGATGATCAGCACGCCAAGCTCGGGACCGCGCATGCGGTTGACGGCGTCGGCGACGAATTTGATGGAGTCGATGTCGAGCCCGGAATCGGTCTCGTCGAGGATCGCGATCTCGGGCTTGAGGATCGCCATCTGCAGGATCTCGGCGCGCTTCTTCTCGCCGCCGGAGAAACCGTCGTTGATGTACCGCGGCAGGAACGAGTCGTCCATGTGCAGCACCTCGAGCTCGCTCTTCAGCAACGAGCGGAACTCCTTCGGCGTGACCTGTTTGGACTTGTCCTTGCCGTCGTAGCCTCGCTTGGCGTTCAGCGCAGTACGCAGGAAGTTGGTCATCGAGATTCCGGGCACTACCACCGGGTACTGAAGCGCGAGGAACATGCCAAGGCGGGCGCGCTCGTCGGGCTCGAGGGAGAGCACGTTCTGGCCCTTGAAGATCACCTCGCCGCCGTCGACCGTGTAGCCCGGGTGGCCCATCAGCGTGTGCGACAGCGTCGACTTGCCCGAACCGTTGGGGCCCATGACCGCGTGCACCTCGCCCTTGTTGATGGCGAGCGTCACGCCCTTGAGGATCTCCTTGCCTTCGACGCTGGCCCGCAGGTCTTTGATCTCGAAATCAGCCAACTCTCTACTTCCCTTCCTTGATTTCATATGTGCAGTCGTTCGCCGCTTCACGCATCCACGTGGACCTGGTCACCGGCGAACCCAGCAGCCGCTCGTACATCTGCTGCTCGTTCACGCATGGCAGCCCCGTGCGGGCGGCGACGTCCTGGATGGGGCAGTTGCAGTGGCGGATCGCGAGCCCGCCGTTCGGCAGATCGACCACCTCGGCCATATGGCCGTGCTCGGTGGCGAGCTTTGCCAGCTCGCGGACGCGTCCGTCAAAGTCTAGCCCCGCCAATCGGGGTGCGTATTCGGCCTCGAGGCGTGCGGCGCGGCGCTCGAAGAAACGCTTCAGCTGCTCCTTGGACAGGAATTCGACGAGGTCGCCCGCCAGCTCGCGGTGGGCGTTTGGAAAATGCGCGTGGGCGGCGGGCGTGAGCTTGTAGACGTTTTCGGGCCTGCCGCGGCGGTGCTCCTCCGCGGGCGCGACGGTGGCGAGCCCATCCGCCTCGAGCGTCTCCATGTGGCGCAGCGCGCCCTGCTTGGAGATCTCGAGGTGAGCGGCGACCTCGCCGAGCGAGGCATGGCCGCGAATCTTGAGGAAGGCGAGGATGGTCTCGCGCCTGGAGTCCACGAGACGATTGTACGAGTTTTTCAACATGGTCGTTGAAAATACTCCCGCCAGCAGGGTACCCTCGCGGCGATGCGCTCATTCATGGCCGCGGCGGCCGCCGCGTGCCTCGCGCTGACGCCCGCCGTCGCCGCCGCGGGGACGGACCCAGCGTGGCAGAGCTGGCACTCGGTACCCGGCGTATTCGACCTGGGTGGGCCGCGCAGCGACGGATCGCTCGTGGTCGCGGGCTCCGCCAACCTGTATCTGGCCGACCCGGCCGGGACGTTGAGCCCGTTCGCCCGAGGCGCGGGCGGCTACCACGAGGATCCCGGCGCTGAGGCCTACCTCGCTGTTTCGCCGGGCGCCCATGTCAGCGCCGCCGGATGCGACTTCGTTCGCAATGACACTTTCCTGCTGCGCCTGCACATTCCGATTGGCATCGAGCGTGTCGACGCCCCGGGCCAGAACACGGGCAGCTTTGCCAACGTCACCGGCGTGACCTCGCTCAACGGGATCGCATTCGACACCACGGGCGGATTCGATCACCGGCTGCTGGTGAGCGGGCCGAGCGCCGGCAAGACCGTCATCTCGGCTATCGATTGCAACGGCAGCGTGCAGGTGATCACGAGATCAGCCCCCACGCTGGAAGGCGGCCTGGCGGTCGCGCCCAGCAGCTTCGGCTCGTTCGGAGGAGACCTGATCGCGCCTGACGAGTACAGCGGCCGTATCTACGCCATCGCGCCCGACGGCAACGTGAGCGAGTTGGCGAAACCGGCGCTGCCGAAAGGCGGCGACATCGGCGTCGAGAGCGTGGGGTTTGTGCCCGCAGGTTTCATGAGCGGCGCCGGCGCGGCGTACCTGGCCGACCGCAAGACGGCAGGTAATCCACATCCCGGCACCGACTCGATTCTTCGCCTGTCGTCGGCCGACCTGGCAGCTGCGGGCGTGCGCGACGGCGACCTGCTGGTCGCAACCGAGGGCGGTGCCACCTTGATCGCGGTGCGGTGCGGCGCCACATGCACCGTGATTCCAGTCGTCTCCACTCCGACCACCGCGCATGGCGAAGGGCACGTCGTGTTCACAAGCAGCGCCGTACCGAGTCCGCCGAGCGTAATTCAAGAAGCGACTCCAGCCAGGTCGGCAACGCCGGCCTCGGGGTCCAACGCGCTGATCGCGATCCTCGTGGTCGTCGTGCTGCTGGCTTTCGCCGGCGGCATCATCCTCGGTCGTCGCAGAAAGTAGGCAGCGCTGGGTGGATCGATTCCTTTTATTTACGGCCCGAGGGCTGCGCTCGTTCGGGTTCGGATTCTCGGCGGTGCTCATCGGCCTGCTCCTCGAGCATCGTGGCCTCTCGCCATTCCTGATCGGGCTGGCTCTTGGCATCGGGCTCGCGGCGGCCTCGCTCTCGGGGCTGGCCAGCGCCTGGGCGGCTGCCCGCTGGGGCCGGCGACCCGTCCTGGCTGCCGCCGGCATCCTGATGGCGCTTACCGGCCTCGACCTCGCATTAGCGAGCCAGCCGCTGTTGCTAATCCTGGCGGGGCTGACCGGGATGCTAGGTGCCGCCAGCGTTGACCTGGGTCCGTTCGCCTCCGTCGAGCAGGCCGTTCTCGCCGAGACCGCGTCGGCGGCGCGGCGCAACATCGCCTTTGGACGCTACTCGCTGACCGGCGGCTTGCTCAACGCGGCCGGCGGGCTGTCAGCGACGCTCGCGACAACACCGGCGGCAGCGACGTGCTTCTTCCTTCTGTATGCGGCCATCGGCGCCGCCACGGCGGGGCTGCCTCTATTGATGTCGCGCGGCGTCGAGCATGAGGCCGGCGCCCCTGCGTTCGGCAGGCTGGGGCCGCTGGCCGGGCTCGCCGCGCTGTTCGCTCTCGATTCCCTCGGCGGGGGATTTGTCGTCAACGCCGTCATCGCGTACTGGCTCCACGCGCGATTTGGCGTCGGGGCTTCACTGCTCGGGCCTGTTTTTGCCGCGGTTGCGGTGCTGCAATCGCTGTCCTATGAGGTGTCCGGGCGCCTCGCCAACCGCATCGGCTTGATCAACACGATGGTGTTCACGCACCTCCCCAGCAACATCCTTCTTCTCCTGGTTCCATTCAGTCCCACCCTTTCATGGGCCATTGCGCTTCTGCTGGCCCGGTTCGTCCTGTCGCAGATGGACGTGCCGGCGCGCCAGGCCTACGTCGTCTCGATCGTCCCGCCGGCCGAGCGAGCGGGTGCGGTGGCGACGACTGGCGCCGTGCGCGGGGTCGCGCAATCCTTCGGGCCCGCTCTCGCGGGCGCAGCGATCGGCGCCGCTGCATTTGGCATTCCGTTCTTCGCCGGCGGGACGCTGAAGATCATCTACGACCTCGGCCTGTTCTTCGGATTTCGCAACCGGCACGCAAGCCACGAGCGCGGGTAACGTTCGACCGTGGCCGACGACCTCGTTGCGATCGACTCCGCCGAGCTCGAACGCCGCATCGCCGAGGTGCGTGAGCGAATGCGGCCGATCGAGCAGCAGCTGACCTCACTGCGTGGGGAGCGCGACGTCTTGCTGACCGAGCGCAGGCGCCGGGATCGACTCACCCAGCGCGAGGCGAGGGCGGACCTGAAGTCGGCCATGCGCGAGGGCAAGTTCCCGACGATCGCGGAGCTGGTCGCCGGCAGCGCGGCTGGAGCGCTCGACGACTACGCGTTCAACCTCAAGACCGGCGGCGAGGTGCGCCTGGGCTATCCGGGAGCCCGCGCCCAGAGTCTCACCTTCACCGACGGGGTGCAGGCGGCGCAGGCCGCCGACCTGGCCGCCGCGGCTCGCCTCTACGAGAAGGGCTGGGAGCTGGGCAGCCCCGGACGGCCCGGCGTCAGGGTGCACTTTCCGGGCACCCGCCAGGAGCGGCTCGTAGGCGCGGACGAGGTCTTCGCCCGAACCAGGACCTCCGAGCCTCCGTAACCCCCGCCCGCCTGGGAGCGTTGGGGTAAAACGGGAAACCGTAGAATCTACGCGCTCCCCCTCATGGCTCGAAACGTTCCCCGCACGATCAAAACGAAGGGGGGCCACCGCCCTCGGGCGCGGGTCCACGCGGCCTGGTCTCCGATCGGGCAGCGTCTTCGGCGTACCTCACTGCTGCGTGGCCTCGGCGTGTTCGTGGCCATCTTCCTGGTGGTCGGATTCGCGGTCGATGCATACGCCCAGACTTTCTTCGACAGCCTGCCGTCGATCCAGGGCCTGGACAGCTCAGCGTTCGCCGGCGATACGCTCATCACCGACCGTCACGGCGCCGTACTCGCGGACGTGGGCAACCACGGCGACCACCGCCTGGCCGTGAAACTCAAGGGTGTCGCCCCGGTCATGATCCAGGCTACGGTCGCCATCGAGGACAAGGGCTTCTACTCCAACCCCGGCTTCGACATCCAGGGCATCATCCGCGCCATCTTCGACGACATTCGCGCCGGCCACATCGTCGCCGGCGGCAGCACGATCACGCAGCAGCTCGCCAAACAACAGTTCCTGACGCCCGACCAGACCTACGCCAGAAAGGTCAAAGAGGTCGCGCTCGCCTATGAGCTGAGCCAGGCTTACTCCAAGGACCAGATCATGGAGCTCTACCTGAACAAGAGCTTCT